>Ga0209542_10007468_pt1 | contig 20764 bp, 19 predicted proteins | sample RifCSPhighO2_01_FD_184028 | JGI IMG/M metagenome (GOLD analysis project Ga0209542, IMG submission 184028) | Soil microbial communities from Rifle, Colorado - Rifle CSP2_plank highO2_0.1 (SPAdes) (version 2) | ecosystem: Environmental > Terrestrial > Deep subsurface > Rock core/Sediment ... | reverse complement strand
CTAGGAGCTTCGCTCTGGAATCTTGGGAAACCAACGGTTTCCCAAACCCTCCCTTAATGGAGCCCCGTAGCAAGCTAACGGGGTAAGCTTTGAATTTACCCAAAAATCTTTAGTCTTACTATAACTCACGATCGTGAGTTATAGTAAGATGGGGTTGGTACAGCTTGTTTCTCCGTAGAAAAGAAAAAGACCGAGACGTTGGGACGTCTCGGTCTTGGGGTGGGTTGGAGCAGGAATCAACCGGTCTTGGCGTAATGTCGTTCGGGGTGGATCGACGTTGGGATCTCTGGATCCTTGTCATCGATTTCAAGCCCTGCCAGAAGATTTTCGCGATTCGCCTCGAGAGTCTCTGTATCGGCGCTCGCAAGCATTTGGAGTCGATCGCCCAGGCTCCAGAGCGTGTCCCCGTTCATGCCCCAATGTCCAGTGTATGGAACATGTTCGGGGTAAGTAGCCGCCAGGTAGCTTCAACGCATTCGGAGGCCGATTTCCGCCACCATCAACATGCGATCTTCTGTGGTCCACTTCGAACTCGGACTTTTCATCGCCACATCCCCTTTTCAGCTCGGTGACTATGTCACTGATATAACTGAAAAACCTAACGCAGTATACCATGGTCTATATATAAAAGTCAATAGTGCTACGAAATGGCCTAAATAAAGGTTATACTAGGGGAACGCGGAACTTTGCAGAACTAACGCAGATCTACGCGGAAAAATTATGCGAGTATTAATTTTTTCCACAGCGTACTACCCTTTTGTCGGTGGGGCGGAGGTGGCTATTAAAGAGATTACGAATCGAATAGGTGATATCCAATTTGACATGATTACCGCGCGACTTGATTCGAAATTGCCGGTTTTTGAGCGTATCGGAAATGTGAACGTCTATCGTGTCGGATTTGGTTTCAAACATTTTGACAAATGGTGGTTGATGAAGTTTGGAGGGTGGAAAGCCATTGCGCTTCATCGGAAAAATCATTACGATGTGACGTGGTCCATGATGGCCAGTTGGGGAGGACTGGCGGCTTGGTGGTTTTCAATAATTTGTCCGAAAGTTCCGCTCGTCGTAACGCTTCAAGAGGGCGATGAAATTGACGCGCGTAAATTCGGACTTGTCTCACTTGGCTGGAGACTTATTCTTTCGCGTGCAAAAGTTGTTACGGTTATCAGTAATTATTTGAGAGAAGAAGCGAGAAGGTATGGATACAAGGGAGAGGTTATATTGGTGCCGAATGGAGTAGATATAGAAAAATTCAAAAGGCAAAATTCAAAAGGTAAAAATACAAGTCAAAACTTAAGGGAAAAGTTGGGGTTCCTGGAAAAAGATATCGTGCTCATTACGACGTCGCGGTTGGTGGAGAAAAACGGGGTTGGGGATATTATTGAGGCGCTAAGGTTTTTGCCGGAAAACGTGAAACTTCTGGTTGCGGGGGTGGGGGAGCTTGAGCAAGATTTCAAATTTAAAATTTCAAATTTAAAATTGGAAAATCGAGTAAAAATGCTCGGTTTTGTAGATCAAAAGAATTTACCAAAGTATTTGCACGCGTCGGATATTTTCGTGCGCCCGTCGCTTTCCGAGGGCATGGGCATTTCGTTCCTCGAAGCTATGGCCACCGGATTACCGATAATTGCCACCAAGGTCGGTGGTATTCCTGATTTTCTCACTCACGAAAGGACCGGACTTTTCTGTGAAGTGAAAAATCCGAAAAGTATTGCCGAGCAAGTGAAAAGACTCATGACAGACAGGGAGTTGAAAGATCGTATTATTGCGGGAGCAAAAGCCACGGTCAGCACGTATGACTGGAAATATATTTTAGGGAAAATGGAAAATACACTAAAGAGTTCTATCGGTCGGTAATTCCAAAAAGGGTTTTTAGTTCAGCAATTCCATCTTCGAATTTTACTTCTGGTTTCCAGCCGAGCAACTCTTTGGCTTTTTTGTTGTCCGCCTCGGCGGCCTTAGGTTCAATACGTGGTTCGATCCACACCCTTGGTCCACCGATAAGATCTGCAATTTCAAGCACTGTTCGTTTGTGGCCAGCACCGATGTTAATTACTTCACCATTGCCCACGTTCGCTGATGAGGCGGCAAGAATATTAGCATTAACTATGTCCCTAACGTGAGTGAAGTCTCGCGCTTGTGTACCATCAGGAACAATTGTCAAGGGCTCGCCACGTTTACGCTGTCCGAGGAAAATCCCGATAGCTAGTGCATAGCTTCCGATAGATGGCATTCTGGGACCATAGACATTGAAATAACGCAACGATATTGTTTCTAATTTGTAAATTTTGCTAAAGAGTTCACAGAGCAATTCCCCCGAATACTTCTGCAGAGCATAGGGTGAAAGTGGTCGAGGGCGCATGGTCTCGACAAGGGGCATCGTTTCTTGGTCACCATAGGCCGAGGCAGACGCGGCATAAACTACACGTTTTACATCGGCGTTCCTCGCGGCAAGTAATACATTTTGAGTGCCGGTAGTGTTTACTTCATGTGAAGTGCGAGGGTCTTCTATCGAGGGCTGAACCCGCGCGAGGGCGGCCTCGTGAAAAACGACAGCAACTCCTTTGAAGAGTGGTGCTATGGCGTCAAAATCTCGGATATCTGCTTCGTGTAATATTGCTCCCGTGGGAACGTTCTCCCGAAGGCCTGTACTGAAATTATCGAGAACATGAACTTCGTGTCCGTTCTTTAATAAAGTTTCGGATAAATGTGAGCCGATAAACCCGGCTCCTCCGGTGACAAGGTATTTCATGGGCTAGTATTAAGTATAAAGTATCACGTATTAAGTATACCGTATGTAACAGGCTTATCTCACTAGAAGTTGTATGATACTGTAATGTCCATGAACCGCACCATTCTCATCGCTACACCACTGTACCCGCCCGACGTCGGCGGGCCAGCCACTTTTGCCAAAACTTTGGAAGCTGAGCTTCCAAAGTGGGGCTTTGACGTGCGCTTGGTGAAGTTTGGTGAGGTCAAGCATCTGCCAAAGGGAATTCGTCACCTCGCCTACTTTTACAAACTTTTTACCGCCGCACTTGGAGCTGACACGATACTTGCTTTTGATCCGGTGAGTGTAGGATTGCCGGCGTACATTGTTGCCAGACTCTTTGGTAAGAAATTCATTGTGCGAGTGGCGGGGGACTATGCGTGGGAGCAAGAACAAGGCAAAAGGCAAAATGCAAAAGTCAAAAATACAAGCCAAAAGTTTTTAACTCCAGAAGAATTTCAGACCAAAAAATTTGGCTTCGTGACGGAAGTACGGCGGTGGGTTGAGCGGCATGTGGCTAAGAGTTCCGAGAAAATTATTGTGCCAAGTCAGTATCTTAAAAAAATTGTCGAGATGTGGGGAGTAACTCCTGAAAAAATTTCTGTGATTTACAACGCTTTTGCCTCGGACAATTCCATCCCCCTTCGTTTATTGAGTGATGAACTACGGGAGGACGCGGTGGAATTGTCCGAGCAGGTTTTGGGTACAAGAGAAGAACTGCGAAAAAAGTTTGGTTGGAATAAAAAAATAGTGATTTCTGCCGGCCGAGATGTACCCTGGAAGGGTTTTAGTTTATTACGCGAGGTTATGAAAGAAATACCCGAAGCAGGGTTGTTTGTTGCGCACACTCTACAGAAAAAAGAATTACTCGAGCGCATAAAAGCAGCGGACCTTTTTGTTTTGAATACTGGATATGAAGGATTGTCACATCAACTGCTTGAGGTGATGAGTATTGGCACACCGATTATTACTACCAATGTCGGCGGAAATCCAGAACTTATCGAAAATGGAAAAGAGGGGATACTAATACAGTACAACGACCGCGAAGCGCTCAAGAGATCTATTATGGAATTATTGCTAATACCAGAATACTCTGCGAAACTTGCGCGACAGGCCAAAGAAAAAGTAAAACAATTCACGGTTGAAAAAATGGTAAGAGAACTCATTGCTTTACTCTCATGAAAAAGAAGTGGTCCTCCTGCTCGGCAGGTGAAAGAAAAAGTAGCGAAGTTTAGCGTCAAAAGAATGATTAACGCGCTTATCGCTACTTTGAAGAGTTAATTACTTACAATCCCAGCTATAGCGTTTATTGTAAGTAATGGATAGATAGCCAGATAGATAACCAGATAGATAGCCGAATAAATAGCCATAATTCTGTGGCTGGGTAAACAAAAGCCCCACAAGAGAGCCCCGCCCAAACGACTGATTTTCGTTCAGTCGGGCGGGAGGGCTCTCGAGGGGGGCTTAGCCAGGCCCGAGTAGATCGGCACCAGATATTAACAGGCCTTACCGACCTGTTTCTAAGTTATCCCCGTCCAAAGTTGGGGATTGATGTGTCCACGATTTTTGTTTGACACTTGTCACACCACCCCACCAACTTAATGTGTGACTCGGTGAAGTGGGTGTGAAGGTCAACTTCTCTTTTTGCCGAGACCCTTCTGTCACACGACTTGCACCAGACAGAAGCTTCTGGAGGCTCGGCCAGGAAGTCATATTCAGCACCCTTCCATGGTCGGAAATACCTATATATGAACCATCCTGAAAGCCAGATAAAAATTATGGATCCCAGGATACCTGCTGACTTAACCAATGCTAAATCAAAATTTGCCATACTCACCAACCTTTCTTGGTACTATTATATAGAATATATAAAAAAAGTCAATATCCCGATGGGGGCAGAAAAACGTTATAGTTAGGGGTACTTGTCCCGATAGTGGTAGCGCATTTTACAATTGTAGTATAAAAGTAAAACATATATGCGGAGTAAAAAGTTGAATATTCATTGTGTTAACAACGGCAATGCGCGCAGGCATCGCCTACCACTATCGGGATGAAGATTTTGATGCTCTCAATCGACCAGAAGATTTTTGAGGCGGGGAGCGCCGTGCGTGCTCGAATGGTTGAGTATGGGACACTGGCCGAGGAACTGCACATCGTGGTTTATACTCCGCCCGGTTTTAAGATAGAAAAATTAGCCGAAAACGTAATCGCATACCCGACCAACTGCTCACGTCTCACCTACTTCTGGCATGGCTACGGTGTGTGCGGGCGAATACTGCCCGAGGTCTCACCTCGGGCAACACTTCGGGCAAGTGGAAAGTGGTTGGTCACGAGCCAAGACGCCTTTACTAATGTACTTGCGCTACTCTTGCGCGTGCAGTTTCGTTTTGCTTTTGAGGTTCAGATTCACACTGATTTTCTTTCCCCCTATTTTATCCGCGAGTCGTTGAAAAATCGCGTGCGGAGCTGGCTATATTTATATTCCACAAAACGAGCAAACAGCGTTCGGGTTGTCTCACAGAGAATAGCCGATTCGCTTATCGTTAAAGGAATTTCTCGAGAGAAAATAAATATTTTGCCGGTGTTTGTGGATATAGAGAAGATAAAAAATACTCCCATTACGGTTGATTTGCATAAAAAGTATCCCCAGTTTGAAAAGATTATTCTTATGGTCTCGCGCCTCTCGCGCGAGAAAAATATTGACCTGGCGATTGAAGCCATGGCAGAAGTTGTAAAAACTCATCCAAAAGTCAATTTGGCAATAGTGGGTGACGGGCCCGAAAGAGACAATTTAAAATTGAAGATAGAAAATAGTAAATTGAAGAAACACGTGATTCTAGAAGGATGGCAAAATGATGTTGTCTCGTATTATAAAACCGCGGACGTTTTCCTCAACACCTCTCACTACGAAGGGTATGGTATGTCGATGGTTGAAGCACGGGTAGCGGGCTTGCCAGTCATTTCTACCGATGTGGGTATTGCAAAAGAAATTGGTGCATACATTGTAGTTGGTAACGTAGAGGCAATCGTACAAGTTCTAGAGACGTGCTTAAGAGAAAAAGCATATACTAACGGGGGATTCGTCACTCTGTCATTTTCTGAATATCTGTTACAGTTGAAAAATATATGGACAAAAATATAGACGCACTTTTGCTCGAGCACCGGTTTATTGCCTGGTGGTTCGGTCTTATACATAAGATCTCCCCCAAGATATACAACCTTATTGTACGTAAATTTACTGTTATCAAATATCTTATCTCTGGCGGGTCTTCCGCTTTTGTCCAGCTTGCACTCTTATATATTTTAACCGACATATTTAAAATATGGTATTTGTTTTCTGCCGTCATCGCCTTCATCGTCGCTTTCTTTATGAGCTTTTTATTACATAAGTTTTGGACTTTTCTCGATAATGATATGGACGTTATGCACAAACAGTTGTTTTCGTATTTTGTGCTTGCAATGATAAATCTTGGCTTAAATACTTTGTTGATGTATTTTTTCGTTGATGTCGTACATATTTGGTACTTTGGCGCTCAATTTATCACCAGTGGCCTCATTGCGTTCTCCAGTTTTTATTTGTATAAAAAAATAATATTTAAATCACAAAAAAGTAGCCAATGAGATTATTAATCTGTACGCAGAAAATAGACGAGACGGATGGTTATTTCGGTTTTTTCGGTGCGTGGGTGCGGGAATTGGCAAAATACGTAACGGAAGTGCACATCGTCTGTTTGTATCAAGGCATAATGTCCTTGCCTAACAATGTAACCGTGCATAGTCTTGGAAAAGAGGGCGGAGTCTCTCACTTGAAATATCTGTGGCGATTTTATACTTATATTTGGAGTTTGCGAAAAGAGTACGACGCAGTCTTGGTGCACATGAATCCGGAGTATGTTGTCCTCGGAGGAATTTTTTGGCGAATGACAGGTAAGCGTGTAGTGCTTTGGTATACGCACAAACGCGTTGATTTGAAATTGCGCGTGGCAACCATGCTTGCGAGCGCAATAGCCACCGCTTCATTAGAAAGTTTTCGTTTGAAGAGCAAAAAGGTTCGTGTGCTTGGTCATGGCATTGATACGGAACATTTTTTACCCAGAAAAGAAAAAAGAATAAACGATGTTTTTCGCATCGGTACTGTTGGGCGCGTTTCACCGAGTAAGCAGTTGGAAAAAATAATTACCGCGAGTGCATTACTCAAGGAACGTGGAGTTATATTATCGCTTCAGATTGTTGGCCAACCGGCTCGTGCGAGCGATGTGGCTTACGAAAATAGTTTACGAAATCAAATACAATCTCTGGGCTTGCAATCAGTAGTCGAGCTTGCCGGACCGTTACCATACAGTCAGATTCCTGATTTCTATCGCTCACTCGACATTTTTGTAAATCTTAGTCTGACAGGCAGTCTTGATAAGGCCGTGCTTGAGGCCATGTCGTGCAATGTTCCGGTGTTGACTTCAAACGAGGCATTCAAGAAAGTGCTTCCTCCAGAATTGTTTACTTCTTCTGATCCGAAAGACCTCGCTAGTAAAATACAAGAAATTATTATATCGGGAAAACGTTATACTTTGCGCGACATGATAGAAAGGGAACATTCATTACCACAGCTTATTAAAAAGATAATTGGTATGCTAGAGTAACCGTGCTATTCTTCCGTAGCTATTAAACAATATATGTGTGGCATCAATGGATTTAATTGGAAAGACGAAGCGCTTATTAACCGCATGAATATCGCCACGGCGCACCGTGGTCCTGACGGTGTAGGCGCGTGGTGTGACGAAGGCATTTCTTTGGGGCACAATCGTCTGGCCATCATTGACCTCGATTTACGCGCCACTCAACCCATGCGCTCGGTAGACGGGCGGTATGTGATTATTTTTAATGGGGAAATTTACAACTATCGAGAACTAAAAAAAGAACTTACGGATTATCCATATAAAACACAAAGTGATACCGAAGTAATTCTGGCTGCGTACGAAAAATGGGGAAAAGATTGCTTTGGGAGATTAAACGGCATGTTTGCTTTAGCGTTGTATGATACAAAAGAAAATACACTTATTCTCGTGCGCGATCCAATGGGCATTAAGCCACTCTATTATCATGAGAAAAATGGTAAGTACATTTTTTCTTCGGAAATAAAAGCCATCCTTGAGCATCCTGTGGTGCGCGAACTAAACCACAATGCTTTGGGCGCATACTTTCATGTGTTATATGTGCCGGGTCCAGAAACACTTTATAATGATATACACACTCTTTTGCCCGGAACGATTCTCGAACTTTACAGTGGCAAAAAAAACATTGTTCATTTTCAATACAAAGAAGCAGTTAAAAAATCTTCTGACGCTGTTTCTGATACGCGCAATGCGGTAGAAGAGGCGGTAAAACGACAACTTGTCTCGGATCGTCCCGTAGGCATCTTTCTCTCCGGTGGCATAGATTCGAGTATTATTACAGATTGCGCCGTGCGCGTTCAAGAAAAAATAAACACTTTTTCAGTTGGTTTTGAACTGCCCGATAAAACTCTGGAAAAAAAATTCAACCACGACTTCTTACTCGCTCGAAAGACTGCTAAACATTATGATACGACTCATCACGAACTGATGATGGACTATCGAAAGCTTCCGAAACTTATTGAAGACATCGTTTATTATCAGGACCATCCTATTGCGAACGCCACCATGATTCCGACCATGCTCCTTTCGGCAATGGCCAAAGAGCATGTAGCGGTAGTACTTACTGGTGATGGTGGAGATGAGCTTTTTGGCGGTTACGACCGCTATCGTTACGCAAAAGTAGCAGAGATGTACCAGGGACTTCCCGCTAGCTTGCGTTCCCTTTTCGCCCACGTGCATCCAGCTCTTTCCGCACTCAATATACCTGCTGGCATTGACTTGTTTACACGTTTTGCGTATCAGAAAGAAGAGACACTCAAGACTCTTTTTTCTGGCACAATACCCTCCTCACCGCGCGAAACATTTTTACATTACTTTTCACAGGGCGGTAATTTCCTTGAACAATTTCTGCGTGCAGACCGCTCGACTTGGCTCGTTGACGAAGCCCTGATGCGTATCGACCATATGACTATGTCAGCTGGTCTAGAAGCGCGCGTGCCATTGCTTGACCTTGACCTTGTCGCTCTTGCCGATACTTTTTCACCAAATCAGAAGATAGGGATATTCCAGTCAAAGAAAATATTAAAACGTGCCTTCCAGAAACGCTTGCCCAAGCACCTTTTCAATCAACCTAAACGAGGATGGTTTACTCCCGCCGCCAAATGGTTACGCGAACCAAGTATGCGTGCCTTTACAAAAGAAGTGCTCTCGGCTGGATATTATGAGCCGACTCGCGCTCTCTTCCACTGGCGGGGAATAGAAAAATTGCTCGATGAACACGTCTCTACCAAAACGTATAACCTTAATCTTGTGTGGGCATTACTTGTGTTTCAGCTTTGGGCAAAACGGTTTGGAGTAAAAGTGTCTTAATGTATAGTAGTTATCATGCCCCGCATTCTTATTGTTACACCCCGCTTTCCCATTCCCGCTACCGGTGCCTGTGAACAGGACCGCCTGGAAGGTATCAAGCAGTTCGCCAGGCTTGGCCATGATGTACATGTAGTGTCTAAATTTTTTGACTTTCAGGACAGTGCTGTTATTCAGGAGCTTTCTAAACAGATGGGAATTCCCGTGGTACTGATTCCATACCGCAAACCTCCCCGGAGCTTTTTTAAAAGGACAATAGAGTTGTTGAAGCGATTCACTACGCTTTCTGGTTACGATGGTGCCGCCTACGAGTACGCTGATCCTGTATTGCAAGAAGCAGTCGCTCGACTTATGGATGACTGGAAACCGGATATACTTTGGTGCGATTACACTTATCTGTGGCCAGCTTACCGTCTTGCAAAAAAAAGGAACATACCGATTATTACGCGTTCAATTAACTTTGAACCGCGACATTTCCTGCAAGAGGACGGAGTGAGTTTTGTAAACTTTATAAAATATGTGCCAAAATATTTCAGTGAGTTTATCACCGCACGAAGCAGTGCGGTACTTCTCGCCATTACTCCGAAAGAAGAGAAAACGTACACCCGCATGGGAGCACGATGCGTGCGCACTCTTCCTCTTCGTAATATGCCCACCTTTCTGGGTACGCATAAGCAAGTACAGGAACGTTCGCCCTTACACGTCTTTTTTATGGGTTCTACCTATAGTGTGTCGCACAATCTAGAAACTGCCAAATTCTTGCTTTTTAAAGTTATACCGCAGGTAAATCAAACTTTTTCGGGGCAATTCATATTTCATATATTTGGAAGCAAGTTGCCCCAAGGGTTAATCAATCTCTGCGTGGATAATATTATCCACGAAGGATATGTGCCAGAAGAACAAAAAGAAGTAGTTCTTGCTAGCATGGATATTGCTCTTTCGCCCTCACTTTTTGGAGCTGGAATGCAGCAAAAAATATTTGAGCCACTTGCTCGCGGAATCCCGACCATCACTTCAGGGCGAGGTGTGGCCGGATATCCGTTTACAAACAATAGGGAAATCTTGTTTGCCGACTCGCCCGAGGAGTATGTACAAGCATTAGGTAGGCTTACTAATGTAGCGACTCGAAAACGTCTGTCAGAGCAAGCAGTATCTACTAGTCGTAGATTATTTTCCGAAGAACAAATTGACTTTGTAATTCAAGAGGTCGTACGGATTGTACTCGCAAAACAGTAGATTCCTGCGATACTCAATTCGGAGCAGTCTTAACGGCCCCTTCTTTCGTTCAGAAGAAGCTTAAGGTCACTGTCGACCATCATCTTTACAAGATTCTTGAAATTTACCTTTGGCTTCCAGCCCAATTCCTTTCGGGCGCGTCGCGCGTCTGCTTTTAATAGATTTACTTCTGCCGGTCGGATGAATTCTTTATCTATTTTTACATACTTTTTCCAATCGAGTTTTAGATATCTAAACGTTTCTTCTAAAAATTCTTTTACACTATATGTTTTCCCAGTGCCGATGACATAATCTTTCGGCGTCTTTTGCTGAAGCATAAGCCACACGGCTTCCACATAATCTCCGGCAAAGCCCCAATCTCGTTTGGCATCGATATTTCCAAGACGGAGCTCGTCCGCAAGACCAAGTTTAATTTTTGCCGCGGTATGCGTTATTTTTCGTGTCACGAATTCATGCCCTCTGCGGGGAGATTCGTGGTTGAACAAGATTCCGGAAACCGCGTGTATTCCATATGATTCGCGATAATTTACGGTAATCCAGTGTGCATAAAGTTTGGCTACGCCGTAGGGACTTCTGGGATAGAAATGCGTTTTTTCGTTCTGCGGAGATTCTTTTGTCGCTCCGAACATTTCCGATGAAGATGCTTGATAAAATTTTATAGTTGGATCTACCTGACGAATGGCTTCGAGTACTCGCACCGCGCCAAGCCCGGTTACTCCTCCTGTGTAGACGGGTTGTTTCCATGAATCGTGGACAAACGATTGCGCCGCGAGGTTGTACACTTCATGTGGCCGGATGTCTTTGATGGCATGCACGACCGAAGCTTCGTCCATCAGGTCACCGGACACCATTTTTATTTTTATCTTTGGTTCGATGAGATGAATTATGGACTGCCTGTTTTTTTGGCTACTGCGTCGTTCCAGGCCATATACTTCGTACCCCTTCGAAAGAAGCAGTTCTGCCAAATATGACCCATCCTGGCCGGTAATACCCGTTATAAGCGCTCGTTTTTTGTTCCGCATAAATATTGGTGCAGTATAAGAAATTTGGAATAATTACGCAAGGTGTCGGTCATTAGGGTTATTGGTATAGAACTAGAAAATTACTATCAAAGTTGCTATAGTGGCACAGAATCAACTATGATAGGGCTTGCGCAGTTGGATGCAGTTCGAGGCGCGAGCGAGGCTTGCGACCAAGCTGTAGACGACCTACTGTGCGGGAGCAAACGAGCGAAGCAATAAAGAAATGCGCCAATTGTGCAAGTCCTATATGAAACTCGCCATTCTCATACCCACGTATAATGAGGCCAAAAACATCGAGGGTGTTATTCGAGCAGTCACTAAATATGTGCCTACTGCCGATGTTCACATTATTGACGACAACTCACCTGACGGTACAGCGATGGTAGTCGAAGGACTGATGAGGGAGTTTCCACAAATCAAATTGAAAAAGCGAGCTGGTAAGCTTGGTTTGGCGAGTGCGTACCTTGGTACGATTATGGATTTATTGCGTACGGGTTCCTATGACCTCTTCTTAACTATGGATGCCGATTTCTCGCATCACCCAAAGTATATTCTGGAAATGCTGAAAAAAATCGAAACGAACGATGTAGTTATTGGTTCGCGATACACGAAAGGTGGGGGTATACGAAACTGGCCATTCCGCCGACTGTTCCTTTCTTATTTTGGCAATCTGTACGCGCGTACTATTTTACACACACCATTTCGTGATATGACCGCCGGCTTTATTATGATGCGCGGTGATTTTTTGAAACGTGTTGACTTAAAAAAAATCAACGCAACCGGATACGCATTCCTTATGGAGCTTAAGTTTTATCTCTATCAGCGCGGGGCGCGCGTGGCCGAGGTACCCATTATATTTACTGACCGTACGCAAGGGGATTCGAAGATTTCCAGCAACATCATGAAAGAAGGGTTGGTCATTCCATGGAAGATGACGTTTAGTAGAAAGTACTATCGGTCATGAATTGTCAGGTATGCGGGGGAAATAAACATTTGTTTTTTTGTAATAAAGATAACCACGACATCTTTCGTTGTTGCGCTTGCGGGTTGCTATTCGTGCATCCCATGCCATCGGTCGACAGCATCTACGTTGAAGAATATTTTGGCGGAGAAAAGTTTGGTAGTTATGTCGATTACGAAGAAGACAAAAAAGCGATGGTCAAAACGTTTCAACAGTATCTCGCTCTTTTACACAAAACGAGCCCGAAAGCCAAACGTCTGCTTGATATCGGAGCAGCTACTGGTTTTTTCGTAAACCAAGCTTCAGAAAGCGGATATGAGGCGGAGGGCATAGAGATTAGCCAGACTATCTGCGGGGAAGCGCAGAAGATGGGACGAAGGGTACGCCAGGGTACCTTGGGCTTTCTTGCCGAAAGCACACTCTTACAATCGTTTGATATTGTAACAATGTGGGATGTGATTGAACATTTACCAGATCTATCAAAATGTTTTATTGAACTTAAGCGTCTTTTGCCCGCCGGAGGAATACTTTTGGTTAACACCCCAGATGCCGGTAGTCTGTGGGCGAGATTATTTTCTACAAAATGGCATTCTATCGTTCCGCCCGAGCATGTGCTGTGGTTTAACAAGAAAAATCTCACTCTGTTCCTTGAGCAACAAGGATTCGAGGTATTGCTTACTCGTACGTCGTACAAGAAGTTTACTTTGCAGTACATAGTAAATATGCTTTACCGCTGGCAAAAACTGCGAGTATGGAAATACATCGGTGGCGTTCTCAATCGTTCATTTTTAGGCCGACTTGCGATACCGCTACCCCTTGGAGATAATATGATTATTCTTGCCCGTCGCGTGAAATAAAATAATGTACATCTTATTATAGAAATTGCCATGAACGACCCCATAGAACAACGCTTTAAAAACGTTTCAAATTCAAAAACATTTTCCAACATAGTTTTTCGCCACGATTTAAGAAAAAAACGCGTGCTCGATCTCGGTTGTTCGTACGGTGAATTTTTAGCGCATTTCGGAGCAGGCAGTGTCGGTATTACTATCAGTGAGGGAGAAGCCGAATACGGGAAAAATAGGGGACTCAATACGCGGATTGGAAATGCTGAAAACACCCTTCCTTTCGTGGGGGAATTTGATGTGATTTTTGCCAATAATCTTTTAGAACATCTCTACGCGCCACACGAATTTCTTTGCACTATTAAAAAATATCTGAAACCGGAAGGATTTTTAATTCTGGGTGTGCCGTGTATTCCTATTATTTTCCCGCTACTTCGTCTTAAAAAATTCCAGGGCAGTTTGGCTGATGCTCATATTAACTTTTTTACCAAAAACACCTTACGCAAGACGGTAGAGCGCGCCGGATGGGACATAGGCGATATTCGAGGATTTCATTTTGCCACTCGTTTTTTTGACAAACTGCTTGACCCGATATACCCCCATTTTTATGTTACCGCGAGTGTGCAAGAGCATTTCGAGTATCCAGAGAAAAGAATGAAAGATTTACGGGGATACGCGAGATAACACATTCAATAAAACTGAAAATATGAATACCGTCACGCAACGATATGTCCCGATATTATTTCTGTTATTTTCTTTAACCCTGCTTATTCCACGTATCTTACTCTGGCAGAATGGTACTGACCGCGAACGAATGTCGGACACGCTTACCCGTGACACGATTGAGTTGTTGCAAGCGGGGAGTAACCACACCCTAGTCTCCTTTTTTCAGTCCGACCATAAGTACCCACTGTTAGGCGCCTATCTTTCGATTCCGGCAGTAACAGGGGCATATTTTTTTGAAAAGTGGCAAGGAAAGTATACGGATAGCGCCGGTTTCGCATGTGCCTTTGTGCTAGACCAAACAAAAATGCATTTATGGCTTCGCTTTGAAATGCTGATAATCAGTTTACTGGGTATATATTTTCTCTTTCGCACATTGCGTCTTAGCAATCCCAATGAACCGCTCGTGGCTTGGATCGGAGCGATACTGGCGACAGTAAGTTTTTATGGTACGGTCTTTTCGGTCGCTCCGCGCATCCACTCTTGGGCATTCTTTTTTTCCGCGCTAACTTTATTTTTTACCGTTCGGTACTATAAGGACCCCACTTTTTCAAAAGCCCTTATCGCATTTCTTGCGGGAGGTCTTACTTTTGCGGTGTCACAAAGCGGTTTGGTAGCGATAGCTCTGCCTCTTGTGGCTGTTATTCTTGTGCCACGTACTCTTTCTACCGTAAAAGAAAAGTGGAAAATAATTTTCAAAGAGTTATTTGGCGGCTTGCTCCTGGCAATACTTACCGCGTGTATTCTCGGGTACCCCAAGTTGTTTTCTGTTCTCTTTGAACAAACTTTTTCTTTTACCAATATCTCACATGTATTTTTAAATCCCATTCATTCACAGCCCTCGTTTGGCTTTGGTGGCATAGGCGTACTTCTTTCTAATTTATTCGGTACCGAGTTTATTTTTTTGGGAACTGCTATCCTGGCCTTTGTTTATGTTGCAAAACATCGTCGTTTGCCATTTGTCTTGCTTGACCATATCACTGTGATTCCAGTTATAGCCTTTTTTATTTTATTTGGCCTGACATCGGTAGCCAGTGGCCGTTTTCTCTTGGTTATTCTTCCACTGATTTTTTTTGTGACAGCGCGTTTTTTGGGTACTCAACTCCGTGGTGTTTGGGCGCGCGCATTTATTTTCATTACAGTTTTTGTACAACTATTTTTGATCGTGCAACTTTCTGTTATGGCATCACGACCGGATACCCGTTACGCAACCGTAGAACATCTGCTGCATACCACAGACACTAGCACAAACATTTTGGCTACGATTGACCATCACAGTCTCGGCTTGCCACTTCATCCCGCTTCTCTTGCTCTTATTCCGCCGGATGACCTTGGGGCCACTGACGCGCTCATTATTAAAAATGGACTTGTTTCGGAACGATCTCGTAAATATAGATACTGGGACCCTGATCAAGAGTCGCTTACGGCCAAAGACCTAATGCGTTACAACGTAATTATATTTGACGAATACAGACAGCGTGAAGCATGGCAAGAAGAGCTTACCAAGAGTGGTTTCCGGGCAGATAAAGTTTTTGTGCCACATCGTTTCGGTGTCAATGAGTATTCTTTCAATTGGGATTCATTCGGTTCCGGTAATATGCTCGAACTCTTTTCCCTAAAGAGTTTTGGTCCGCCACTGTTCATTTTTAGGAGATAAAGAACTCGATGCGAGGGAGCGTATGTTATGTTAAAATAGTCTGATTGCAACGAATCCCGCTAGAGATCAAAGATGTAATATGGTCACAAAACGTATGCTATTGAAAAACAACAATTTCACCATTATCAGTTCCATAACTACGGAAACAAAAGTTTCCTATCTCTAACGGGATGAAAAAACTATCAATCGTTATCCCTGTCTTTAACGAGGAACGGACCCTTGCCAAGCTATTGGCGGCCGTTTCGGCTGTGTCGCTTCCAAATATTGAAAAGGAGATTGTTATTGTTGAGGATGCTTCAACCGACAAAACCAAAGCCATTCTTAAGAATTTGCCATCAACTTACAAGGTTTTTTACCAAGGTATAAATCAAGGCAAGGGGGCCGCTATCCGGCGCGGTTTCAAAGAAGTAACGGGGGACTACATTATTGTTCAGGATGCTGACCTCGAGTATGACCCCGAAGAGTATCCGGTTATTCTTGCACCACTACTTGATGGTCGGGCAGATGTTGTGTACGGTTCACGTTTTGTGGGGGACAAGCCACATCGCGTACTTTTTTTCTGGCATTCGGTGGGAAATAAATTTCTAACACTATTTTCTAACATAATGACCGATCTTAATCTGACTGATATGGAAACCTGCTATAAGGCCTTTACCCGGGAAGCTCTTGATAAAATTAAAAACGAGCTGGTGAGCAATCGTTTTGGCATAGAGCCAGAAATAACCGCTCGCATAGCAAAAGAAAATTTACGTATATACGAAGTAGGTATTTCATATGCTGGCCGTACGTACGCAGAAGGTAAAAAAATAAATTGGAAGGATGGCGTTTCTGCTATCTGGAGTATCTTGAAATTCAACCTCTTTGGTTAATGACTAATATCTTTAAGGCAAAACTGTTTTGGTTGCTATCCATTGCGTTTATCGTTACCGCATCATATGCGTTTATTTATCGTATCCATCCGGTGGTTGATGCACGCGCCTATGACACCATCGCCATAAACATTCTTGCAGGAAACGGTTTCAGAGAACAACCAGAACTTCCCATTTTGTTTGATACGAGTATTACCCGGGCCGGACCGGGCTATGAGTATTTTTTGGCTGGCATCTATTGGTTATTTGGTCGCCATTTTGAAATTGTTTGGCTAATGCAGGCATTACTACACGTATTGACTGCGTATCTACTGTTTTTAATCTGCAAACGCTTGTTCCCTGAAAATGGAAATACCATCGGCTTTATTGCTGCGGGCATTTTTGCATATCACCCTGACTTGATTGAAATCTCGGCCATGCTTATGACCGAAACGCTCTACCTGTTCTTCACTGCGCTCGTGCTGTGGCTTTTTGCTCTTTCGTATGAACGTACCGATTCGAAATTACTTGCTCTCGTGAGCGGGGTCGTTATCGCCCTTGCGACCTTAAGTCGTCCCATGATAGCACTCTACGGTTTTATTTTTGTGGCGCTCTATCTTTCACGTAAGCATTATCGCCAGGCGATTATTTTCTCCTTTTTTGCCGTGCTCTGTATGACCCCGTGGATTATTCGGAATTATCAAATCTATGCTCAATTTATTCCAACTACTCTTATTGGCGAATACAACATTTGGATTGGCAACCGCGCTGGCTCAACTGGCGGACAAATTGCTGACGGATTTAATCCTGCCACGAGTTATGGAGAACAATTTGGTTATCTAAATTTTAAAGAAGAAGCAGTTCGGCAAACGAAGACGTTCATATTTGAACATCCGGGCGAGTTTACTACTATTACCGCCAAGCGCTTTGTTCGATTCTTTAGCGTCATTCGACCGATGGGATTTTGGTTTTATCAAACTGGGTGGAAGCAAGCCACATTTGTCTTCACCTCCCTGCTCGCCATTACGCTTATTTTTATTGCCGGCGTAGCAGGATATATTCGCGCGTATAGAGAAAAGCTTCCTGCCGTTTGGTATTGGCTTGCCTTTGCCGTTCTCGTCCCGCTCCCGCTCATTTTTTCCGTAGTTGAGTCACGCTATCGTTTTGGGATCTACCCATTACTTGCCATATTTTCCGCGTATTTTTTGTACGCTTTCTACCACAAACAACCGAATCGTATACGGCTGTTGTTTGTCTCTGTAATCTGCCTTGGCGTTATCGGTTTGATTGACGTTGTTACCTTTTCTGACGTGATACTTTCTCACCTACGTGTGTTGTTATAAAACATACTCATGCCAGAATTATTCTATGTAGCTAACGTGCGACTACCGACGGAGAAAGCGCACGGCATTCAAATAATGAAAACCTGCGAAGCACTTGCTGCCGAAGGTGTGGCACTGACCTTGATTATTCCGCGTCGCCATAACCCGATTACCGAAGACCCATTTTCTTTTTACGACTGTAAAAAAATATTCCAGATCAAACGCCTACCCTGTATCGACATTATGTCCATTTCGGGTTTCGGCCGAGTCGGATTTGCCATTCAGTCAGCCACATTTAGTTTCTTTTTGTTTTTCTACGTACTTACTAAAAGGAAGGAGAGCTTTCTTGCTAGAAATGTTTCTTTGGCCGCACTGCTTAGTCTTATTTCAAGAAAAATCTATCTCGAGCTCCACTGGCTTCCGGCAAAACAGAGCTTACTCTACAAAATCATATTCAAGCGTATTTCCGGAGTAATTCTTATTAGTCTCGGTTTGTTGCATGCCGTACGTGCTCGGGGTATGGACGGAAAAAGAATAGTAGTTATTCCCGACGCGGTTGATGTTGAATTATTTACGAATGTGCCCGATCAGGCAAACTGCCGTAAAACATTGGGGTTACCACCGGATAAAAAAATAGTTCTCTATACGGGACATTTTTATGCTTGGAAGGGGGCAGGGCTGGTAGCCCAAGTGGCGGAAGAACTTTCCGAGCAAGTGCTCGTATGCCTGGTCGGTGGTACCGAAGCTGATAGAAAATCGTTTATGGAAAAGTACAAAGCCCCGAATCTCTTTTTCCCGGGCTGGAAGTCACCGCAGGAAATACCACTGTGGCTTTCGGCAGCCGACGTGCTGGTATTGCCCACAAGCGCGAGAGACGATATCGGTCGGTTGTATACTTCGCCCCTAAAACTTTATGAGTATATAGCAAGTGCTAAGACTATTGTCGCGTCTGACGTGCCTTCGAATAGGGATGTGCTTGAAGAAGACAAGGCAGTGTATTTTTCTCCCGACAGCGTCGAAGACCTCAAACGAGCACTGCGTGTCGCTTTGCAGAAAAACACACCGCCACGTGTGGTAACAAATGAATTGGAAAAATATTCTTGGCATACGCGGGCAAAAAAGATAACCCAATTTATTTTTCCAATTTAATATAGACTAGCGAGGAATGAGAATAGTTTATCCACTAACCCAACGATCGTCAGGTTAGTGGATAAACTGGAAAAATGCTACTATCAAGAAATGCACAAAAAGAGTCTTACCGAAATAATCCTTGATGGATTACAAGAGGGAGTGGAAACGAGTGTTGATTTATTCGACATAATTCTTAGCTCGTATCCAAATCCCTATCGGCGAATTCGAAAGCAGGGTCGTCTTCTTCGCGATAAGAATTTTTCTTTTGATAAAAAGTGGTCAGAGTCCTACTTGCAACGAAAAAGGTTTAACACACTTCTTTCTAAACTAAAACACGACGGACTAGTAGTGACCGTTACGAAAGATAATAAAAATGTTCGATGGAAAATTACCCGCAAGGGATCCGCGCGGCGAGCGCAAAACCACTTGCGTCTGCCGAGCTTTGAGTTTCCTGCTATGGAGAAAAAGTTTCGTTCCGTTGTAATCGTGAGCTATGACATACCGGAAAAATACAAAAGGGAACGTGGTTGGATACGCAGAATGTTGATATCTCTCGATTTTTCTCTTGTTCACAAAAGTGTGTGGCTTGGACAAAGGCCACTACCCGAGGAATTAATTCGAGAGTTGAAAGAACGAGCATTGTTAGAGTATGTTCATATTTTTGAAATATCAAAAAGCGGTACACTAACAAGCATTGCTGGTACTACAAAGTAATATGTCTATCCACTATTTAAACGATCGTTTAGATAGTGGATATGGAAGTACTTGCGGGTTGGTTGCGAATAAATAAAGTCCCGCTCGTTTTTTACATTATTTTTAGAAAAGAAAAAAGCCGGTGTTGGGGGATTCCCAACACCGGCCGTAGACCTGAAACTCTACCCAAGCAATTTTCTCACCGTTTCCCGAAGCTCCACCAGGCACTTCGGGCGATAGGGGAAGAGTTGTCCGGACGATACTTCCACACTGACTACTCCGTCCCAACCGGAACTCTTGACCTCCCGGCAGAACTCGGACAGTGGCAGGATGCCTGTTCCCGTAAACAAGGATCGTCCTTTGTTTCCGAATGCCGGATTACAGTCTTGGAGGTGGATCTCTCGGACGTATGTGCTGAGCGTTCCCCACAGTTGCATGAGGAGATCGCCCAGCTTCGTCGGGTTTTTTGGCAGAGCGCCGACCCCGACCACACCCTGCGCGTACTCGAGCACGTGCTGGGTGTCGAATACGACCGGTAGATTGCGGGCTATGACCGCCTGGGCGAACAGCGGGTAAGATAGCCTGAACCTGCTGTCCACCCCACACACGGAGCTTGTCTGGAACCAATAGCGCGGATTTCCTGCGACACCGAGCTCGTTGATTCTGTCGGCGTACAAAACGACCGACTCCGGCCCGGAAGGAACTATATCTTCGATCCGGTATCCATCCGGCGGGAGCATCCCAAGCCGAGCGAACGGACGTTGCGAAGCCGGATTGTGCGATTCGGTCAGACTCCAGCCCTGATGCAGGGTCATGGAAAGACCGCTCGCCCTCGTCAGCTTTCTATACACTTCGACCTTTTTGCCGATGTTTCTAGAGAGGGCGAGGAACACCTCGATCCCATCGAATCTGGCCCGTTTGACCAGTTCGCACTTCCTTCGGCGGGGGGAGGCCGAGCAGTGAAATATCCGGCATGACAATGCGCATCCTCGCCTCCTTTGGCGGGTTGGTTGTGAAGAACTCTAGGAACAAAACACAACCCCCAGTGTATCATACTTCATATAAATAGTCAATATTTTT
>Ga0209542_10007466_pt1 | contig 20768 bp, 21 predicted proteins | sample RifCSPhighO2_01_FD_184028 | JGI IMG/M metagenome (GOLD analysis project Ga0209542, IMG submission 184028) | Soil microbial communities from Rifle, Colorado - Rifle CSP2_plank highO2_0.1 (SPAdes) (version 2) | ecosystem: Environmental > Terrestrial > Deep subsurface > Rock core/Sediment ... | reverse complement strand
ACGATACTTTTGGCAGGATTGTGAAAGAGATTAAGCCATTGGATAGTTCAACCTTGCCTACTACAGAATATTCCTATAGTTTTGATGGTTCTGCACCTGAAATAATTACCATCAGTTTGAAAACAACATCAAATAAAAGTAATACTGTTCGTTATTACTACGATGGTTTCGCTAATTTGATACAGTTGAAGACCGATGTTGAGAATGACCAGCAGATTGTCAAGAATATCTTTTATGATGGATTGGGACGGGTTAAGCAGGAGCAGAATCCATACTTTGCTGTCTTTACTGATAACCTGAGCGATGTTTCAGCTGGTGAGAATTATACTTTTTACAGCTATGATGCGTTAGATCGGGTTATAGGTGTCGTAAATCCTGATGGCACTGCCAAGAATATAACATTTGACCGCTGGAACATTTCTGATACTGATGAAAATGGAAATAAACACATCTATGAGATCGATGCGCATAATCGGATCGTGAAAGTGCATGAATTGTTTTACGATTCAATTATTTTTAAAAATGAAACGTTTGTGACTACCTATTCGTATGATGGCAATGATAATTTAGTGAAGATTGTAGATAACGAAGGCAATGAGTTCAAGTTCACGTATGATTCTCTGTCACGGAAGACCAAGATGGACGATCCTGATTTGGGAGTGTGGAGTTATGTGTATGACCAGAATGGGAATTTGGTGTTGCAGAGTGGCGGCGGAGGAAATTTAATAAGTGATGAAAATTATTATAGGGAATATGACGCTTTCGGGCAGCTTAGCACAATCCGCAACGGAACGACAGGCAGTTCTCCTACCTTGGAGCAATATTTTTATGAACAAGATGGACAGAGGATCAAGATTAAAAAATTTGATGGTGCAAACACTACAATCTACACGCCGTTCAAAGAATTCATGCGCATCACGAATGTATCGGGGACATTTGATTATACTTATATCTATGATGGTGATACCTTGATAGCCAGAAAAAATCCAGATGGAAGTGTACAATACGATCATGCAGATCATTTAGGAAGTGTTGGAGTTATTACGGATGCAGCAGGCGGGGTAGTTGAACAAACCACATATAGTCCTTATGGAGAAGAATTATCCGGCGGAACTGCAGATGTGAAAGGATATACTGGGCAGTATGATGATGAAGCGACTGGACAGATGTATTATGGAGCGAGGTATTATAAGCCGGATGTGGCGATGTTTGTGCAGGGTGATCCACTGTATGCTAACAGAGTGTTGTATGGTGAGCTAAAAAATAGAATTAATTATAATCCTCAAAATTTAAACAAATATTCCTATGTTTTAAATAATCCCTATAAATATAGCGATCCAACTGGATTATGGACACTTCAAATAGGAGTAAGTGGAGTTTCTGGTTTTGGTCTTGGTGGTACATATGGTGGTGGTTTAATAATTGGGTATAGCAATGAAGGAGGATTCCAATACGGCACCTACGAGGCGTATGGAGGAGGATTACATATTGGTGCAACTGGTTCTTTTACAGTTGATATAGCTGGTTCAAGAAATAATTATATCGAAGACATCAATGGGAACACCCTAACGATAGGTGGTTCTGGTGATGTAGGGATCTCAGTTCCTGGAGCAACTTTAATAGGGGCGACGGTTGGAGGAGAAGTTAACGTTCCTTTAGACGAAGATAATGAAGTGCCTAACAATCGTCGTATTCGTCCTTCAGGTACAATTAACATAGGCGTTGGCACAGGTACGATGTTTGAAGGTCATGCTTATTTAGTCCACACCAAAGTAACACAAAAAGGGGGAAGAAGTAGATCTTCTGATAGTCAAGCAAAAGCCTTGGCTAGATTCTGGGCTGGTAAGAAAAATGAGAAAGAAAATAAGATGGCGGTGACGAAAAAATGAATGATTTGCTTGTGGTTTTCTCCTTGATTATTGGATCTGTGTTATTTTTTTTAGTTATGACTGTTGTCTTGATTTATAAAAGTTTTTTACTTTCAAAATATGCAAAGGGAAAAAACAAGAAAATATACAAAAAGGTGCATGGGATTGTAAGTGAAGGTCCATTTGCCGTTCCACTTTACAACAATTTTGCATATTGGAGGTGGGTATTTAAAAATGAAAGGAATGAAGATAAAGAGTTAAGGTCAAGGAAGGTTTCACTTAGAAAAACCTTCTTTATTTTTTTAATACCTTTACTTGTAATATTAGTTTGTTCAATATACTTGTTGTATCTAAGATAGAAGAATCACTAAAACAATCCTTCCGGCGAACTCCGGAAGGGAAAAAGAGGGGATAGCATGAAAATAGATAGAGAGCTAGAGATAAGAACAATTATACTTTTTACATTTCTAGCCATTCTTTCTTCTAACCTAGCTTTAGCTGTCACCGAAACTCCTTTTAATTATACCAAGAACACAAATAACATCACCTTAACCTATGATGGATTAAACCGTGTTCTTTCCAAAAATTCAACGTCAGGGAATGTTACGTATGGTTATGACAAAGACTTCTACGGAACTTTAGCAAACATAACCTCAAACAATATCCAAATTACGTATGAATACGATGATAAACAAAGACTTATCAAAGAAATTAGAACAATCGACAACTTCCAGTTTGTGAAAGAATACATCTATGATTCTATGGACAGAGTTGTTTCGGTGCAAGTTGTGGAACAGGATATTGATTATATTTACAACAAGCAAAGCAGGGTTAAGAATATTCCAAATTATATGAGTGCTGCAGATTACAACGCCTTCGGCTCTATCACCAACCGAACCTACGCCAACAATCTCATCCAGAAATTTGAGTATGCCAATGCCACCAACAGAATAACCAGCATAGAAATACCTACTGTTCAGAATTTAACCTACACCTACGACAGTGTCGGCAATATTCTATTGATCAATGATATAGTCAACAGCCGATTACATAACCTCACCTACGACAGTTTAGACCGCCTAAAAACAGCGAAAGTCGGCCCTGACCGGTTTGTCTATTCCTACGATTCCTTGGGCAGAATCTTAAAGATCGTCAAAAACAACGAATCAAAGAAGTTTGTGTACAACAGCACTCACGCCCACGCACCATCTAAGGTAATAACTGGCTCGTCAGGAGTTGACGTGTATCATATCTCAGAACTGAACAGTGGCACAAAAAACAGGACATTTGAATTCTTCTTAGAAAATGACAGGAATGAAAGCACATCAGGAATCAACTGGTCAATAGACTTCGGCAGTGAACAAGCCGCTTCCAATTTACCATTCTCTCTGAACAGCAACGTCATGGTGATTGTGCAGAACAATTACACTGACGGCGGCGATCACGGATTCACGGTCACTGCACAATCACCCAACACAACAGATAAAGAAGTTAATGCCATCAAGTTTGGCGTGAGAGCAAATCAGCTGAATCTGCTGCTGCGGAACGCATCCCAGAGCATCTTCGAATTTGAAGTCAAGAACGACTTGACCGAACAGGTGCGAGATGTCAGCTGGAACTGCTCCGAAGGCCTACTCAGCATCTACAAATTCAACTTAACCGGCAACCAAAGCTTGTATGATTACATGCACGTCAACTTTACCAGCCCTGGCAAGAAGAATTTCACCTGTACTACGTCGTCAGTTGATGGAACAGAAAGCAAGAGCATTGAGCTGGACATAAAAGGATTAGAAGTTGAGAACTACGACGTTTTGAAACAAAATGGTTCCAAGCAGATTATCTCCTTCAATGCCAAAAACTACTACTGGAATCTGAATCCTAACATCAGCATCGATACCGGCGAAGAAGTCTTTTCCAAGAACGTTACATTAGATAAAGATGCCTTTGTGATGGTCTTTTCAGAAGTCAATTATAACAGCGATGGCAAGAAGGCATATGCCATCACGCTTGATGGCGGAGCAAATGCCACTACTAATTATGCCAGCACATTTGCGCTGGAAGGAGCGACGATCGAGAATTATACACGAACTTCGACCGGAACAGTGCAGAACTATGTCTTTTACATTAAAAATAACTGGTTTGCCGGCGATGTGACCTGGACGTTAAATGATCCGGTCTTGACAAATACTACTTCCATGGCCCATAACCAAACTGTACGATTTTCGGTATCGCATAATTACATCACACAAGGACCGAAACATATCTTACTGACAGCGCAGGTTAGCACGTTTATTGATACCGTTACGGACTACTTTGAAGTTAGGCCGTTGGAAGTAAGTGCGGTCAATACGCTCTCTGAATCACAGGCACAAACGGTGAATGAGTTAGTAGTGAAGAACAATTTGAATCATACCTTATTCTTTAACTGGCAGTTCCAAACAGGACAGGAGAATTTGACATCGACATTGTTAAATTCAACAAATGGAACAGTGCTAGTATATGTTGCTTCTAATTATTCCACTGCTGGCGTGTTCAGGACGACTGCGATTGTGAATTCATCATCGTATACTGACAATCAAACTGGGGTGGTAGTGACATGATGATGAAAGAATATTCGGAAACGGCTGGCAGACACCCTCTCGGCTGTTCCTTTTCATAAAAATGAATAAATCAAAACTAAACGGAATTGGACTTTTCATGGCTTTACTAATCATCATGCTGCCAGTTTGTGTTGCTGATGAATTACAGTTAACCTATGATGCCAATGGTAATTTATTAAGTGAAGATGGATTCACAAGAACCTATAATTCCCTGAATCAACTAACACAAATACAAAATTCGACAGGCAGTTTGTTAGAAGAATTTGTCTATCATCCGACTGAGGAACGCATCTATAAAAAAATAGTGTACGATTCTGCCGGCGGGGTGAAGGAAACAATTACCTACTTTACTGCTGATTTTGTACGAATTTCTAACAGTTCAGGAACTTTTGACACGACGTACGTCATGCATGAAGGGCAGAAGGTTGTGGAAGTGAGGTATGATGGTGCTAAACAGTTCATGCATGACGATCATTTAGGTTCAACGGGAGCGATTACGGATTCTGTAGGAACTGTTGTGGAGCAGACGACGTATAGTCCGTTTGGAGAGATTGTTTCCGGCGGTGAATTGTCGAGGTTTGACTACGAGGGTAAGGAATATGATTCTGTTGTTGGTGATTATGATTTCAATTTTAGGAAGTATTGCGTGAAGTTTGGAATTTTCTGTCAGCCCGATACTCTTATCCAGAACGTGTATGATCCCCAATCGTTAAATAGATACATGTTTGAGAGGGGGAATCCGTATAATAGAGTTGATCCTACTGGACATTATGGTCAATTTTTGTATTACATCTTTAGAGCTATTAACTTTGTTTGGCAAAGAATATCACAGAGCTTACCAGCTAATCTTCCTCGTTATATTTGGCAACTATTCTTTAAAGAAGAAGACGATGCCAAAAAAGATGATGAGAAACTAGAAGAACCCGCAGAACAAACTCCGCCTGAACCGGCGTCTCAAGGCGAAGACAGAGAAACAAGTCAAAAGAATGGAAAACAGAGTAACAATCCCTTTAATATGCCAATCTCTAATGCGTTGTTAAGAAATTTACCAGTAAACAAGCAGAATCTATTGGTTCAAAACATGGTAAGAAATCGATGGAACATTCAACTTAATGAAAAACAGGCTGAAACTATTCGGAGAGATAGTACTGGTCGCGGAGGAGGTTCAGTACGCCTTGCTGATGGTACTATATTAACAACCGTTCCAGGGTACGCAGGTATTGTGAAGATAACTCCTGTGAAGAGTCAAGGTCGAACTAAAGGTAAGACGAAAACGTAAAGCTAAGTTATCTATAATGTATCTAAACTTATTCTTAGTTTTTTACCGGCTTCATTGGGACACTGTAACTTTATCGGCAGGTATTGCGTAATAGCCGATTGGCTGAGTCTCACAGTCCAGTCACTCCGTTCGTGACTTGCCTATCAGCAAGAGTTGATTGAGACGACCTGAGCCGAATAAAATGAGGCGAAGTTGAGAAGCCGGCGAGACCCCGCAATACCATTCGCCGATAAGTTAACAGTGTCTTCATTGGGCTTTTATGAAACCCTCTCGTTCGCACCCTCTGGAGTAGTATAATCACCAGGTATATCATCTATCTTTCTGATAGAGAGGGCATGGCTTGTCTTGCGAATAGTATAGTGCTCACTGGCCAATTGGTGAGGGTTTCATATTAGCCTCTTCATTGGAAAGATTTATATAATTATTTACGATCTTACAATAGATGATAAAGAAAAAACCTTGGCTTGCTGCTGTTTTGAATTTGATTCCCGGTTTGGGTTATATCTATAATGGAAAAAGGCAATTGTTTGGCGGTCTTTTGTTAGTAGCCATAGTAATTATCATTGCTGATGGTTTTTATTTAGCATATACTAATTCTCTACCGGAAAGTAAGATAACTTTGTCATCTGTATCAGGTTTACTTATCACTGTGGCTTTTATGTATGATGCATATAAAGAAGCTAAGCACTTGAACCAGAGATGATATAATGGTTGAAGATTTAATCAGTGACGCAGCAGAAGTTGTGGTTTTGGCAACTGCAGAAGTTGCTGGTGCTGTTGTTGAAGAAAAAGTGATTAGCAAGGTTTCTAGGAGAAAAATCGTTCTTTTTCTCATCACATTTTTGTTGGCATTAATTGCTGTTGGGGTATATCTGCTACGTTGATTTTGTACGAATTTCTAACAGTTCCGGAACATTTGACACGACGTACATCATGCACGAAGGTCAGAAGGTTGTGGAAGTGAAGTATGATGGCGCTAAGCAGTTCATGCACGACGATCATCTGGGAAGTACTGGAGCGATTACGGATTCTGTAGGAACTGTTGTAGAGCAGACGACATATTCGCCGTTTGGTGAGATTGTGAGTGGTGGGGAAATGTCGAGGTTTGATTATACCGGTAAAGAATATGATTCTCTGGTAAGAGATTACGATTTCAATGCACGGAAATATAAAGCAGAATGGGGATTATTTCTACAGCCCGACCGGAATCTTCCTGTAATATACGATCCCCAACAGCTTAACCGTTATAGTTATGCTAGGAATAATCCTTATAATTATGTAGACCCAACAGGAAAAGCAGCTATTTGGATACATTATCAAGATACCTATCAATCTTATAGAGCAGCAGGATTTTCAGATGCTGAAGCTCGCCAAGTTGCTGCTGGTGCTGTTGAACCGGATTTATATAGGGTTGTAAATCAGGGAGGATTTTTAGGACTATTGGCTAAGGGGGCTGCTGCCCACTACAATCTTGATCTTGAAATGAACCACATGGATGATGCAGAACAATTCTACCACAGTTCTGATATTGAGGAAGGTGGCCCCTTAGGTGGAGTTTCTCCGCAAGAGCATATTAAGATACTATTAAAGGAATATGGGGAAGCAGTAGAAAAAGGAGATTTAGAAGCGATGGGTAATCTAGAGCATGCTTTAGGTCATGATATTGGTAGTGGGAAGACCCCTGGTTATCATACTGGTTCTGGTAGTTACAACCAAGCTCAAGGATTTCACGTTTTAAATGATGTCTTTGGACTTACAACAAACAGAGTGGCACTACAAAGAGAACAACTTGCGAGAGCCCAAGGTGCATATTCTCAACGTGAAGCAAAAAACCTTGCATCTGGAAAAACCGTAACCAAAAGGAATACTAAATCATTTTGGATGGGGAATACTTTAGTAAAACTTACAAAAGTAAAATAGTAAGAATTAAAAAGTCTAAGATTTTATTATTCATATGGTAGGAAAAGGTAAATTAAGTTGGTCTGACTTTAAACCAGGAACTATTCTGTGGGCTAAAGCGATAGTAATTATTGGTTTTGTTGTAGGTTTATCTTATTTACTATCTAAATTATCATTCTTGTTAGGTATCCTTTTTTATCTTTATATATTTGTTTTTGCAAGTCCTGGCGCATTCTTCCAAGTAGCATTATCTCTAAGCGAATACAGCTCAATTATATTAGCGATGCTAATCTTTCCTGTATATTTCTTAATATTCATGAACTATTTTTATCTATATTTCAAAAAGAAAAAGACAGTTTGGTGGTTGACAACGCTGTTTGTTATTACGACAATTATTTATATTCTTGGAATAATAATCGGCTGGTTAACTTTCCTTGTTTGGCACCCATAAGTTATAAGTTTATGATACATAAGTTACGATGCTAATGGGAATTTAATCTCAGGAGACGGGTATACAAGAACGTATAATTCTCTAAATCAGCTAACGAGAATAGAAAATTCAACAGGAAGTTTGTTAGAAGAATTTGTATACCATCCAACTGAAGAGAGAATTTATAAAAAAGTAGTGTATGATTCTGCCGGCGCGGTGAAGGAGACAATTACCTATTTCACTGCTGATTTTGTACGAATTTCTAACAGTTCTGGAACATTTGACACGACGTACATCATGCACGAAGGGCAGAAAGTTGCTGAAGTGAGGTATGATGGTGCTAAACAGTTTATGCACGACGATCATTTGGGAAGTACTGGAGCGATTACGGATAGTTCTGGTTTGGTTGTAGAGCAGACTACTTACAGTCCGTTTGGGGAAATCGTTGGAGGAGGTGCGGTTTCACGTTATGATTACGAGGGTAAGGAGTATGATTCTCTCGTGGGCGATTATGATTTTAATTTTAGGAAGTATTGTGTGAAGTTTGGAATTTTCTGTCAGCCTGATACGTTGATACAGAATGTGTATGATCCGCAGTCTTTAAATCGTTATATGTTTGAGAGGGGGAATCCGTATAAGAATGTGGATCCTACCGGGCATTGTATTTGGGACCTTTGCAGTCTTGAAACTGCAGCAATTGTTTATGTTGTTCTAGAAACTGCTGCAGATGTCGTTAGTTTATCAATAAGTATAATAGATGTAGTCGATGATCCTCACAATCAAGATAATAGAATAGCGTTATATCTTGATATTTTAGATACATTATCAGGACCAATCAGTAACCCAGGTCTATCAGGTTCGATGTACAGATATTGGAAGGCCTTGGAAGAAACAAAAAAAGGAGTATCTAAAGCAAGATTCATCGAAGGCGCTAGAGAGGACCTTGATGAGAAAGAAGATAAAGGAGACGTGTCTGAAGATGGGCTTAAAAGTTATTCTACTAAAAAAAGAATTGATGATTTTAAACCTCAACAACAAGAAGCTGGTGTTAAAAATAAAGAAACTGAACAGGCCACAGGGGGCTCTAGTGGTAAATCTGGACGTGGCGGTTTTGGACCAGAAAACGCATTGTATCGTTTTTGGAATAAAGTTAGAACTTATTTTAAGAGTCCAAGTAAATCGTCAAGTTCTAGTTCATCAAGCTCTAGCAGTCAAAATAATAATTAGAAGGAGCTTGTTAACCTAGAAAGCTATTTAAATATGGTTATATTTATCTTTAATATAAAATGAGTATTCAACAAACTACTATTGGAGCAGTTATTCTAGTAATAGGTGTTGGTTTTATTATATTAAATAAATATTTTGTTTCATATTTATTGCATTTGAACAAATTATTTTTTAAAATGCTTGGAGTTAGAGTTAATATCCAATCTAAACTATACCATAAGTACTACTGTGCAGTTATTTATCTAGTTGGAATTTTATTAATTTACGCAGGGTATGTTATATTTGTTAGTTGATGGAACATAGTCAAGCCACTGCAAGTTTCTGAGTTGAATACATTATCTGAAGGTCAAAGTCAAACGGTCAATGAATTAATTGTAAGGAATAATTTGAATCATACCTTGTTCTTCAACTGGCAGTTCCAAACCGGGCAGGAGAATTTGACATCTACTTTGCTTAATTCAACGAATGGTACAACGTTGATTTACATTGCAACTAATTACTCCAATGCAGGAGTATTCAGGACAACTGCGATAGTGAATTCAAGCTTGTATAATGACAATCAGACCGGGGTGGTAGTCAGTGGATAAGGCAAGACATTTACGGGGAATAGGACTTTTCCTCATCACCCTCGTAGTTTTACTCCCCGTGTGTTTTGCAGACGAATTACAGTTAACATACGATGCCAATGGGAATTTGATCTCTGGAGATGGTTATACTCGCACTTACAACTCTCTAAATCAGTTAACAAGAATAGAGAATTCAACAGGTTCATTATTGGAAGAGTTTGTGTATCATCCGACTGAGGAGAGAATCTACAAGAAGCTTGTTTATAATTCTGCTGGAGAAGTAAAAGAAACAATTATCTATTTCACTGACACTTTTGTTCGTGTTGTAAACAGTTCCGGAACATTTGACACGACATACATCATGCACGAAGGGCAGAAGATTGCTGAAGTAAAATACGATGGCTCTAAACAGTTTATGCACGATGACCATCTGGGAAGTACGGGAGCGATTACGGATAGTTCTGGTTTGGTTGTAGAACAGACTACTTACAGTCCGTTTGGGGAGATTGTTTCCGGCGGTGAAATGTCAAGGTTTGACTACGAGGGCAAGGAGTTTGATTCTGTTGTCGGAGATTATGATTTCAATTTTAGGAAGTATTGTGTCAAGTGGGGGATATTCTGTCAGCCAGATACGTTGATTCAGAATGTGTATGATCCGCAAAGTTTGAATAGGTATATGTTCGAGAGAGGGAATCCGTATAAGAATGTGGATGAGGATGGGCATGTTGGGGTACTTGCTGCATTAGGTGTATTGGCAGTTGGAGCGGTTGTTCTTGCTTTTTCAATCGTCTTTCTAGCCTCAGAATTGGCAAAACCATTGGCAGCTGCTTCTATTAGTAAGGACATCAGAGATGAGAATGAATATAATCAATTATACAAGGAGGCTAAACAACAAAATCCAACCCTCGAAGAGCCGTATGTAAAGACGGTTACTGGTACTGAAAGAAGATACACTGTTGAAGAATTGCAAAAGATGAAAGGAGGAAGTAGCCAGCCGCAATTTGTCAATATTCCAGGTCATTCAAATCCTTATACAACAATAATGGAACAAGCTAATAAGCAAGAAGCAGTTGTTTCACAACAAACTCAAACAACTAGAACTTCTGCAAAAAGAGGTTCAGTTTTTGGAAGTAATAACAAAGCAGCAATACAAGACCTTGTTAACGCTTCGAATCCTAAAAATGCTGGAGAAAAAACAGCTGGGCAGATTATAAGAGAATGGAGAGAACGACAAAGAAATAAATAATGGTTTAAGAATAAACTTTATAAAATAGTAAAAAATAAGCACAGTAAGATGCAAAATATACTTGATTGGTTAAAAAAACACAAGAGCGGTCTTAAGTCCAACATCGTAGGTCTACTTTTGAGTTTTAGTATCTTGTTTATTGCTGGAAAAATTGTAGAATCGCTATTCATACAGGGTCAATTTTTAAATTTGTTTGGACTTAGTTCTTTAAGTGTTCAAATGAATTTCTGTTTGCACATTACAATGATATTATTTTCCGTTTCAGGGATCTTGTTCGGATTTGTTGTTGACCTAGCTATTTTACGAAAAGAATTCCCAAGGTCAGCAAGATTACTGTTCTGGATGTTTTTGTTAGTGGCAATATTAGTCAAGGTTATTGGTCATTATAATAGCTTAAACTCAATTGGAGCCATGGATGTTAACCTTTTTAGAGAAATACGATTTTTAATATGTTATTAGGTTTTTTATGGCACGTAAAGTCTACATCTCCAAAACCACCCTCGTCTGTGTTGCTGACGAATTACAGTTAACCTACGATGCCAATGGAAATTTATTGTCTGGAGACGGGTATACTCGCACTTACAACTCCCTAAATCAGCTAACAAGAATAGAAAATTCAACAGGAAGTTTACTGGAAACATTTGTCTATCATCCGACTGAGGAACGCATCTATAAAAAAGTAGTGTACGATTCTGCCGGCGGGGTGAAGGAGACAATTACGTATTTCACTGCTGATTTTGTAAGAGTAGTAAATTCTTCAGGGACATTCGATTCAACATACGTCGTGCACGAAGGGCAGAAAATAGCTGAAGTGAGATATTATGGGAAGTATAGCAGAAGCCCTACTCTTCCATGAAATCATCCAATGCAGCAGGCATCTCCTCACCGCTTTTCAGCAATCCTTTCCGCTGCATGAATTCCCGTGCAACGATATAGAATACCAAGCCGATGGACTTTTTCCCTTTATTATTGCAGGGAACAACAAGATCAAGATTGTTTGACTGGTTGTTGGTGTCGCACAGGGCGATGATGGGCAAGCCTATTTTCAGAGCATCCATAACCGTGTTCTTATCCGTCCAGGGGTCGCAGACCAGCACAATTTTAGGTTCTGAGAATGTTTCCAGATTTGTATTAGTCAGGATTCCGGGAGGATATCGTCCGGTGATGACTGGTATGCCAGTAAGCTGGCGTAATTTCTTCAATCCCTTCCAGCCATTTTCCCGCCTGCTGACGATGAGAATTTCATTTGGCTCATACTGGCAAAGGAGATTTATGGCTGCGCGCAGCCGCTCGTCAATTTTCTTGAGATTAAGAACACTTAATCCGTCAGGCCTGGTTTTGTAGATAAAATCAGCCATATATTTGGTCTTGAATTTAGTTCCGATATGGATTCCTGACTTAAGATATTCATTCGATTCGATCAATAGATTCTCTTCTTGTTGTTCTGTCATTTTAGTCTCTCCTCGGTTCAAATTTTTTTGCTTCAGTGATTGTCTTTTCTAATTCCTGAAACTGAGTATTTCGTCTAACTTCTCTGGAATATTGGGGTAATACTCTACCTACACATAACTACACAAACCAGCTGCACCAGCGAGCAAGGATTTTGCATTTACGCCGTCTGAATGAGCTGTTACTGCACCATAAACGCCTGCTAGTATGCCTGCATATTCTAGAAAAGCTCCCAGAATAAAATCAGGTTGGACTGGTCCAGTAGTGTATCTTTTGTTTTCCGTCATTTTCAATTCTTAAAGCAGCAAACAAGAATAAGTATGACTTAACTCTTGTCTGCGCTATTTTTTGCCTCACGCAGCCCTGCTTGTCAACTCTGAGACAAGCGTTGGCTTTAGGACTCTTATTTGGAGGTTATTTATAAAGATTTTGCAAGATTTTATTCGCTAAAAATATGGTCATATTTCTTATGCATATATCTACGATAAATAGCTCCTCCAGCGAAAGCTAGAGCATATAATCCTCCACCATTAACAGATGCAACCTCAACGACATTTCTGACAATTTCAAAAAAGCCTTCGCCATCATAAAGGGTTATAGTGGCACCCAACCCCAGCACTGCGCCGCCAACCAATCCTACAATGCCGCTATGATTCCTAAGATTACGAAGCCTATCATCTAAATCCTCTTCTAACAATGCTCTTGCTTCTCTTAATTGTTTGTCTTTAACAACAGGCGCTTCTCCCATATTAGTTTAATTACCAACTTCATATTAAAAACTTTCCTGTTGTCATCACTAAAAAATGGTCTAAACGCAAAGATATATAAAAGAACGATTGTTTTAGAATCTATGGCTGTGAAATACAAGCACAAATGTACTAAGTGCAACCAGAATTATGTTACCGTAACCTCGCGCCAGCGTTTTATCATCTGCTATGACTGCCAGAAAAAGGAGCTGGAAGGTGAAATAACCGATCCGGCCATGAAAAAATTATTTACCATCCCTGAAAAGTACTATGAGGAAAATACGTTCTTGCGCAGCATCAAGATCAGTTACTTGCGCTTTGAGAAACTGTCAGAGAAACAGATTGAGATGTTCGCAAAAGTAGTGCAAAAGATGAACCAGGAGAGCAAATAAACAACTAAGAACCTTACTTCTGCTCTTCCACCACGCCTTTCTGGACGATGCTGAACATCGCTTCCTTTCCTTCAGGCAGGCTGCGATGTTTGCGCAGGATCAGGCCCCGGCAATTTCTCAACTTTTTCAACTCAATCAGGCATTTAGATCCGTATTTCAATAGATCACCGCCTACCATCTTGACCTCTTCCCTGTTATCGAAATCGGCATAGACCTGATTGGTGATCAGTACAGGAATCTTATGATGCCGTGCAATTTCCACTAGATAGGCAATCTGCCGTCCCAGCGCTGAATTGACTTCATAAATCTCGTCGCTCTTTCCAAGCTCCAGGCGGTAGAGCATGGCAATGGAATCAACCACGATCAGGCCGATATTTTCTGTTACCATCCCTCTTAAAGTTTCAAACAATTGCTTCTGTTCAGCGAAGGTTAGAGGGTTAAAGAAGAGCATTTGTTCCAGTACAGCCTGGTAATCATTGCTGATCTGTTTGATCCGTTCAACAGCAATCCCTCCTTCGGTATCCACAAACAGCACTTTTTTCCCAGCTTCTGCAACGCACACAGCTGCAAGAAGGCATAGATTTGTTTTCCCTGATCCTGACGGCCCGAAAATAGTCGTAATGATGTCGCAGTCATATCCGCCTTCTAGTAGAGCATCAAGGAACGCCGCGCCAGTCGAAATTTTCATAATAGTCTCGAAGATGAAATTCTTATAAAGTTTTCGAGCCCCAAGAAGCGAATGCAGCAGGTTCAGCCTGCAACTATAGCAAATAACTTTAATTTTCGTAATTTTAGTTGAGGACAATAATTCCGCATATAATCTCTCCTCAACTAAAGTTTGGAAGACATAGATTCTTATGCAATAATTATGTCTTCCATTATTTTACGAAAAGCTTTACTAAAGTTATTTGCTTACAAGAAATGAAGAAACTACTTCATTTCTGTACCAAAAATTGCTTATCAATTTTCGTGTATTAGGAAATCACTTCATTTTTTACCGATTATTAAAGTGATTTCCTATAGAAACATTTCATCAGTCGGCTTCCGGGTTCCACAGCGTTTTTGGCGGCGAAACTTGCAGGATCTTTGTCGCCCAGATTCTTTTTGAATCATAAATGCCTTCTATCACTAAGGATGCATCGCTGTCAGCCGTAGCAATGCTCTCACAAGAGGCATCATCAAGAAACTGGCGTATCTCTATCTGGTCAAATGTCTGAACATAAGAATCCCTCTCGCTGCAACTTTTAGGGTCGGAAGGGACGAAGAGCGCATTCTGGATTTCAAATGCAGAGATATTCCCTTCTAAGCCGTCGTAATTTACTCCTGCTCTGCAGCCAAGGCTTTCCGCAAACAGGCCATATCCGATAACAGGTTTCGTCACTGAATTTAGCGCCTCATCACTGCATCCTGCCAGCGCTCCTAGGAGAAGTCCTAGAGAAGGCATGCTTCTATAATCCATTATTATACTAAAAGAAAACAGAATTAATAAACATTGCTGTCTGTAACACTTCGGGGAAGAGGTCTTCCAAAATGGAGAAAAAAGCAGATTTTATAAAACAAGGAACTATTTCTTAGACAAAAGAGATGAAATACAAGACGCAGGCCATACTGATAGGGCTGTTTATGATAACGGTAGCCGTACGGTTATTGCTGGCCTTTTCCATACCCGAATTCACCTACGATTCTTATTTCCACCTCCGCCAGGTTGAGCATATCCGTGAAACAGGACTGCCGCTCTACCATGATCTGCTTTCCTACGGCGGACGGGATTTCCGCTTCCTGCCTTTCTTTCATTATTTCATGGCCTTTTTCAGCTTATTTTTGCCTCTTTCATTAGTTGCAAAAATCATTCCTAACATCCTGGTCGCTTCTCTGACCATCACATCTTATCTGATCAGCAAAAAAATAACCAAGAATGAGACTGCTTCCCTGCTTTCGGCGATGATTGCCGGCTTTTTACCAGTATTGTTTTCTACTAACTCTTTTACAGTTGACACTCTTTCCCTCCCGCTGACCTTTTTTGTGATCTACTCCTTTTTCAGGATCAAAGAACAGAACTATTTGTATGCCTACATAATTTCTTTCCTAATACTTTCAGTGACAAGTTCTTCTGCCTTCTTTGTCATTATCGGGTTTGCCATCTATGCCCTTCTTTCAGCGCTGGAAGGCAAGAAGATGCCCAGATCAGAAATAGAGGTGATGATCTTTTCGCTGTTTTTTTTCCTCTGGGTTCAGTTCATGTTTTTCAAAAATTCCCTGCTCCAGGAAGGAATATCATTCATCTGGGGCAATACGCCCTCACGAATAATCTCTGCCTATTTTCCCAGTGTTTCCATCGCTCAGGCCTTATTGCTGGTAAGCATCATCCCTTTTATGGCTGGTGTTTTGGTAGCTTATAGGTCTTTATTTGAACTGAAGGGACAAAAGTCCTTCCTGCTGATCAGTTTTGTTATTTCAACTACCCTGCTGACCTGGCTGCGGCTGATCAAGTTCCGGCAATCATTGGCCTTCTTTGCGGTCATCCTGGCGATTCTCTTTGCCTTATTTTATCTTGATCTGGAAAGATATTACAAAAAGACGCGGCTAGCCCGCTATCAGAGATACGTCCTGCCAAGTCTTGTTGTCCTGCTCCTTATCTCCACCGCCATTCCGGCTATCAACGCTTCTCTCCGTCAGGATGTGCCGACTGTCGAAGAAGTAGAAGCGTTCAAATGGCTGCGGGATAATACTCCTGCAAACGCGACTGTCCTTGCAACCTTACATGAAGGGCATCTTGTCGCTTATTATGGACAGCGCAAGAACCTCATGGATGACCAATTCATTCTCATCAGCGATGTCGATAAGAGGTTTAGTGATCTTAGTGTGTTATTCACAACCCATTTCCAGACGCAGGCTATCAGTCTTGCAGATCAATACGGCCTTCGCTACTTAGTACTGACTCCGTCTGCAAAAGAGAACTATGACCTTCCCAGGCTGCACTACATTTCCAGCGCCTGTTTTGATCTTATTTACAAAAACGAAACCAAGATCTACAGAACAAAATGCGAACTGGCAGGAGCGGAATGAAAATGCAGATCAAGCAAAACGTCCTGGATGCAACTTTCTCGCATTTCATCAAGCATCAGAAGAAATATCTGGTCTTACTTGCAGTATTAATACTGCTGCTGCATTTTGCAGCAAATTATCTTGCCGGCAAGCCGCTGTTGAGCGGAGCGGAAAGTTACTATCACCTTTACTCCGCGCGGGAATGGATAGACTTTAATCCCCTATCAGCAGTCCTCTCGCTGTTTCCTGATTCAGTAGTATTCCTGCTGCCGTTACTTCTGGCGGTTATCTCGATCCTGCTGCTTTTAGCGATAGCGCAGAAGATCGGCTTGACCGAAAGAGTGGCCTTCTTTTTCACTCTCTTCCTTATTTTATCGCCGACCTTCCTCTTTGCCTTCACCACTCTGTCTTCCTATTCCTTCTTTTTGTTCCTTGTGCTGTTAGGATTTTTTCTTCTCATGCAGGAACAAAAGATCCTGCGCTACCTTTCATTGCTTCCCTTCATTCTGGCGGCGGGCTTCGACATTTTCAGCACAGCCTTCCTGCTGGTGCTGCTGTTGATATATCGGTCTGTAACTCATGATAAAAAAGATCCTGTTTCACTGGCCGGGATAGGCACGACCGCAGTGCTTTTTGTCGCCACTCTCATCCTGAAATTCCCCCTCCTGCTGGGGCCCTTCCACCGCCAGCAACTCGTCTCAGACCTCGTTTCAGATTTCGGAGGACTCAGCGGCATCAGCGCCTTCATACTTCTTCTGGCAATAATTGGCATGCTCTCGACGTGGAAGAAAAAGAATTTCTATCACCTCTACTTGTTGCTGCCTCTCATCATCCCTGCTTATATATTTAACACGAATATTATTTTTTATCTCTCCCTGATCATTGTTGTATTTGCTGCAATCAGTTTTGTTCAGATGTTTGAACGGCGCTGGAATCTTATTTCTTTGAAACATTTCACGATGATCATCCTTCTGTTAGGGGTTATTTTCTCAACAATAACCTACCTTGACCGGTTCTCTAATTATGGGCCCTCGCACGATGACAAGGATGCCTTGATCTGGATCAAGGAACACACGCCAGTGAATTCGGTGGTCCTATCTGCTCCTGAGAACAGCTACGTCATCCGCTATTTTGCTGAGCGGGAGCCCTTGCGCGTCTTTGAGAAAGGAACGTACACAGAGAAGACTGAGCTTGCTGAGGCGGTCTTTTCTTCGTTATATATCCAGGATCTTTTCCCCACGCTGGAAGAGAATAAAGTCAGGTTTTTGTTCATCACCAAAGAAATGAAGCAGGGTCTTCCTTCAGACCAGGGCTTCCTGTTCCTCCTTAAAAACGAAAGGTTTAAATTGCTCTACGCCTCCGGAGATTCAGAGGTCTGGGCTTTTAAGCAGGAAAACAAATAGAAGCACAGCGTGGTTATAAATAGCTGAATAGCTGGTATGATAAGACGGTGGCTCTGATGATCGTAACATTCCTTGATATTGTCCTTTTCAGCACTTATTTTATCTTACTATTCCTCTCTATCTTCTGGCTGCTGGTCTTATTCTCCTCTAAAGAAGAAAAGAAAGAAAAAACGCTGAACCGGAAACCTTTCTTCACCACGATCGTCCCTGCATATAATGAAGAGAAGTCAATCCAGGGAACCTTGCAATCGTTGGTGGATTTGGAGTACCCTGAAGAAAAGAAGGAGATCATTGTTGTCAATGACGGTTCGACGGATAGGACCAGGAAGCTTGTGGAGCAGTTTATCCGTGAAAATCCATCTAAGAATATCATGCTGGTCAACCAGGAGAATAAAGGGAAGGGCAATGCCATGAATGCCGGCCTCAAGATTGCGAAAGGGGAATATTTTGCCTGTCTTGATGCAGATTCTTTTATTGCCAGCAATGCCCTGAAAGAGATGCTGCCTGTTTTTGAAAGTGATGAAAACATCGCTGCTGTCTGCCCGCTTCTGAAAGTTAAGAAGCCGGACAGCATGCTGCAGAAAGTCCAATGGTGTGAATATATCATCAACATGTTCTATAAGTTTCTCAATTCCAAACTGGACTGCATCCACGTTACGCCAGGACCGTTCAGCGTCTATAAGACCAACGTCGTTAAAGATATCGGCGGCTTTAGTGAAAAGACCATTACTGAAGATTTGGAGATTGCCATCCGGCTGCAGAAGCACCATTACAGGATCGTGCAGATTTTTGATACGATCGTGGAAACAACCGCCCCTACAACCTGGAAGAAACTATTCTGGCAGCGGACAAGATGGTATAAAGGTTCAGTTGATAACACTTTTCAATATAAACAGCTTATCTTTAACAAGAAGTACGGTGACTTTGGCATCGTGCGCATGCCTACAATTATCGCTTCCGGCGTCATCGCAATCATTCTGACAGGAACTTTGCTGCAATCCCTTCTCTCAAAATTGTACCACTTTTTGATGTATCTGAACGACATCAACTTTGACCTTATCACGCTGATCAGGAAGTTCTCTATAAACTTTAATTTCCTGAGCCTGCCCTTCTCGAGAATATTCATCGCTGCAACCCTGATCGGGATCAGTTTTTTCATCATGATTTATTCCTACAAGCTGGTGAAAGAAAAAATCACCAACCACGGCAGGACCTGGACCTCCATGATCACATATCTCTCTATCTACGGTCTGTTTATCACCTTCGTCTGGATCTATATCGGCTTCATGTTTGTCTCCAGGAAGAAGAATGCCTGGTTTTAACCCATCTCTCCAATCATTAGTCCTGTCCTGAATCTAACAGTTAATTATATAAATAAAGCTAAGCCTCGACCTGTAAATGGCAGTTAAGCGTGAGATCAGCGTTAAGAAATACCTATTAGCCTTTGTATTAACCTTGCTTGTTTTCTCAGGAGGAATATTGGCAGGCATTGTCCTTGAAAATGCACGCCTGGATGATGCGGAAGACATCACCCTGAAAGAGAAAGTGGCCCTGCGCAGCCTGCAGCTGCAGCAAGCGCATATCGATTCCGGCATTGCAGACTGCAATTCCCTGCACACTATCCTTGACAATAATATCAACCAGCTGACGCGGAGCATGGCGGTAGTTATCGATTACGAAAAGAGATCACTGTTCAATCAAAAAAAGTTCAATCTCCTGCTGCAGGATTATTTCCTGACCGAAATACAATTTTACTTCTTATCAAAAGAGATCGATAAGAAATGCCAGCAGGACAGTGTTAAGATCCTTTATTTCTACGATCAGAACAAGGACGAAACGCAGGGTGATATCCTCAGCTACCTTAAAAAGAAGTTTGGCAGCAGGATACTCGTTTTTTCCCTTGATTCAGAGTTCACCCAGGAACCGCTGATCCATATCCTGTTGACTTCTTATAATATCAGTACATTTCCTGCAGTAGTGATCGACGAAAAAGTTTACCAAGGGCATCGGGATGTCCGTGAAGTGATGTCTATTTTATGTGAGGAATTTGTAAAAATAGGTGTTGAGCTTCCTGAAGAGTGCAAAATAGTTCAGAAATCAGGCTCGTAACCCATTGTTGTTCTAAAGAAATCGCAGACTGGGCCGGTAAGTATTCTAGAATGCTTGAGATGATGCGGGTCGAGATTGTCGCTCCCTAGCCTGAGCATGGCATCAGCGACCTGCGCATACCAATCCATCTGCCGCTTAATGGATTTTTGAACAGCTGGATCAATCTTTCCCAGATCAGTAAGTTGCACATCCGCCAGCCGCGCTTCCCTCTCCAGGAAAGCACGGTATAAAACATGAAGTCTGTCACCATCGTCGTGAACGTAATGGAGCTTCATTTCATCAGCGATCTCGCGATAGTCAGTCGGCTTTGCCTCCCGAACTTTGTCTGCAACCGTCATACATTATTTTTTAGTGGTCAGTTTATAAATATTTTGCGAGGAAAGGCTCTGTAGAAAAAGTCGCCGCCTGGGCCTTAAGGCGAGGTGAGAACATCTACTGCACACAAAGTGACAACGATCACTTTGGTGCACCAATAAAGTCGTTGCTTTATTGTGTGCTTGCAGATATTA
>Ga0209542_10007465_pt1 | contig 20774 bp, 30 predicted proteins | sample RifCSPhighO2_01_FD_184028 | JGI IMG/M metagenome (GOLD analysis project Ga0209542, IMG submission 184028) | Soil microbial communities from Rifle, Colorado - Rifle CSP2_plank highO2_0.1 (SPAdes) (version 2) | ecosystem: Environmental > Terrestrial > Deep subsurface > Rock core/Sediment ... | reverse complement strand
ATGTTTTCAGTCACTAAAATAGCCTCGTGTTGTTTTGCCAAAGAAAGAAACGAAGCATCATAATAGGTAATCTCTAACTTAGAAGCTATATTATAAGTTTCATTTGCCAACTTTTCTGATTCTATTATGAATGAAAGAGGCAGGTTGTAAAACTTATTAAAAATAATATGTGCCTGTTTAGGAGATAATTTTTTACTATATAAAAGTACATTTCCAACTTCATATTTTGCAAGTTCTGGAGCAAACAATTCAATTTTGCCTTTTTGAGCATCTTGCAATATTTTGTCTGCTACATCTATATACTTTTCATTATCGTTACTGAGCCATTTAAGAATTACCGAAGAATCAATAACAACTTTTTGCGTAGTCATTTAGTGGGATCTTCTATCTTTTTGCAGAAATTCTATTGTTGAAGTAGCGTTTCCCTTTCCTTTTATAGCACGAGCTTGCTTAACACCGGCCCAAATTTTATTCCAGTCATACACCTTTTTATGAGGCCTAATAACAATTTCGTCAGGTTTAATAACAGAAATTGTTACGGCTGACATGGGAGATATCCAATCAATAGTTTTACGAATAGAGCCGGGAATCGTAAGTTGTCCACGGTTTCTAACAATAACTGTTTTCATATTTTCAGAATATCTGAAATGTTAAATTATGTCAATAGCGGGACCATTTCGAGGCTGGATATTCTACTTTTTCTTAGGAGGGGATTTCTACTTTATGGTTTTTTGATTAGCTATATATCAAGCTATTCAGCGGTTTGATAATGAGTTATCCCGTTTTGAGCGGTGGAAGGGAGTTGAACCCTCGACCTGTCGCCTCAGGCGACCATTCTGCCATTTAATTTTTGTTTAATAAATTCTCTGCCTTTGCCAGTTTTGAAAAACAATTCTCTTTTTCTTGCTTCAGACAAAGAGTTGAACTCTTCGTAGTATACAAGTTCAAGCGGCCGTAAAAATTTCGTGTATTTCGATTGCCCTCTCAAATGTTCCCCCATCCTTCTCTGTAAATTATTCGTGCTGCCGTAATAGAGTCTTTTATTCTTCAAACTTTGGAGGACATAAACATAAGCCGAAGACATATGAGCGGTGGAAGGGAGTTGAACCCTCGACCTTCTCCTTGGCAAGGAGACGTTCTACCACTGAACTACCACCGCATGAACCCCTGACCTGTCGCCTCAGGCGACCATTCTACCACTGAACTACCACCGCGTTAACAATTTAGAATTAAGAATTCAGAATTGAAAATGCCAACGCTATTTTACCTTAAAACTGGCTTTTTTCAAACTGCTGTCTTTAATAGAATTATCTGCTTGTGTTAGAATCCTTTCTCATTATGGTAGAGGCACGACTTACGAGACTAGCCGCGACTGAAAGCTGCGGCGGCATTGGGGATATTTCGGTTACCTCGGCATTATTCAATGGTTTACTGCCCGCACTTGATGGAGTTGAGCTCTATGCCCGCCGCGGCAGGCTTGCGTACGATTTACAAAGAGCAACGTTGCTCAACATGAATGTTATTTCAATTCATGGTCGAACCGGAATTCCAGCCGACTGGAATCCATTAGAAGCTGACTCACTTCTCTGGCTTATTAATCAAATGACGCCACCAAGCGAATTTCTGCTTGCCAAATATGGGGATTCCCATGACATCCTGGTCCATGCCTGTGCGTTTTTACGAAAGCCGCAACTTTACGCACAGGTAAACGAGTTGCAGTCACCTATTCAGAAATTGTGGATAGAAAACCATCCTTATCCAAAAGGCGTAACGGACGCCGTAGACGTTGTAATTGCACTGCAACTTCTGTCAAATCCAGTTAACGCAGGACTTACCTACGACTTGTTCCACGCTTTAAAAAATACCTATGAAGATAAACAGACATTTCGTGCAAGCTGGAAACATATTTTGCAGGAAATACTGCGTATCAAGGAAACAGAAAAAATACCAATCGGGTTACATATTCCGATTGGAACCAAGGTGGATGATTCGCTTCCGGTAGACTGGATGGATACCGCGATGTGGCAAGATTTAGCCTCACTTATCCTTGATGCCAATATTGAACGTATTGTATTTGAGCACCAGTTTGCCAATTTAAACGCCTACGCAGTTCCGTTTCCCCGGCAGGTGAAAGCGGCAAATCAGCGGTTGCTTGAGCTGGCTGATCAGCAATTGGTTCCCGGAGGAATTCTACCGGCAACTAGCGCCATACAAGTTTAAAATAACGAGTTTTTCACCTGCAATTTGGCCAAGCTTTGTCTCCGACTGTGGCAATCCGGAACGCGGCGGCGTGAATTGCAGCTTCGGCATCGAATCTGAGATCGGGGTTATCATCCTTGTTCATCTGGTGCCGCGTACTTTTCCACGTATTTGAGGAAAACTGGTACATGCCGCCGTAGATGCCGTTGGTGGCATGTGGGTTATATTTTGACTCGCACCAGGCGATTTTTTTCAGCAAATCCTTATTAATGCTTTGCTCATTGGCGTATTTGGTAAACCATTCTTCAAGCTGATCAGTAGTTGGTTTGGGTTTCGGAGTGGGACTTGGAGAAGGGGTCGGAGTGGGTTTAGGTGTAGGAGTTGAGGTCGGCGAAGGAGTTGGTTCAGGTGAAGCTGGCACCGGCGTTGGCTCGATATATTCAAAATTATCAGCCAGAGGACTGACAAGCTGTGGTGCGGCAAAAATCTGGATCGCGGTAGAACACGAAAACAGAGAAATGAAAAAAGTCAGTAAACCGATTTGCAGCGGTTTCATAGTTGGTGGGCATTGTGGACAGTTTCACTCTACCAAAAAATCATGCAGAAAACAAAGTTAGCTAAATTTAATAATGATGAGTGAGCCCAGGAAAATTAAGACTGACCCGATGAGAAACTGGACGTTAATCCCCGACTTAAATATGAGCGCGCTAAAGAGGATGACAAAAAACGGATAGGCAATTTCAAAACTTGATGCAACTGATGCACCTAATATTTTAATACTGGCAAAAATCAAATAAGTAGCCAGCGCGCTTAAAACTACAGCAAGAAAAATCAACCCCAGGTTTTGTTTGCCGGACGTGAAAATCGCCCGAATTGATTGCGAATCAACAATCAGGATGGGGAGGCTAATAATGAGCACAAATAGTGAATTGACAAACAAGAGCGCAAACGGCGAAGCTTTTTCTAAAACTTTCTGGTCGATGGTATAGACGAGACCCCAAAAAACCGCGGCCAGGATAGCATAAATTACTCCAACCGTTTTCATTAAACTGGTAATTATTCGTTATTACTGACTCAATCCCGTTTTAAACGGGACGCCGTCCCGGCGCCAGCCTTTATTTAAATATGAATTTAGTGCTGAGGGTCAGAGTCGAACTGACATAACCTGTTTTTCAGACAGGCGCCGTGACCACCTTGGCTACCTCAGCAGAATTTTAAATAACAAAATGTTAACTTCAGATTCGGAAGTGTAGGCTACCTCAGCCCTACGACTTCGTTCAGGGTAGACCTGAAGATATTTTATCACAAGTAAAAGGTTGCCAGCGGAGTGCTGTTACAATAAGCGGCATGGAAGCAAATTTCTCTACACTGCTCATCCAATCCGGTATTTTTTTCACTCTTACATTTTTCGTGTTTCGGTTTTCGCGGATCTTCACAACTACCCGCGCATTTTTTCTGCTTGCTGCCAGTCTTATTGTCATACAGCTCATTTGCGCTGCAACTTTGAAAATTCAAATTATGGACGTGCTTCTGGGTTCGGGGGCTGGATACCATTTGCGCCAGGGAATTGATTTTTACTGGATTGACCAGGGTCAGGGCAGCTACCCGTATTTCCCGTTTTTAATATTTTTACAGGCAGTGCTTGGTTGGTTAACCGAAATTTTCCCCGGCACTTTATATACGTTATATGTGCGGCTAGTGAATTTGGTCGCCTTAGTATTGGTTACCTCTGTTGTATACCTGGAACTCAAACCTAAGTCCTTGTCTCAGGCGCGCCTTGGAGTTTTATTACTACTTGCCTCCCCGATTACCTATTTATCCGTTTTCTACCATGCCCAGTCAGATGTGATTTTACTGGCATTTTTTCTACTCGGCAGCTTTATCCTGTTTAGGGAGACGTTAGTCAAAAATTTGCTAATTGGCAGCTTTCTCTATGCGGCATCAATCGCCAGCAAAACCTGGTCAATAATTTTCTTGCCGGCAATTTTTCGAAAATTGGGTACTGCAAAAACCGGCATACTGATGGTAATTTCCGGAATTTTCTTACTCAGCGATCTGTTTATCTATACGCGACTGGTTTTTGGTTCCCGGATCCGGGGGGTATTTCTGGCAGCGCTCAATGCCGGCGGGCCAATTGAAGTTTGGGGTGTAAGCGGATTGACAAAGTTATTAGAACTGCCGATCGTGTGGAGTACTACTTTCCGGTTTATCTGGTTAGCCATAAGTTTTACGCTCATTCAATTCCTGCTGTTCCGGAAAAAACTCAACTTCTGGCAAAATTGTTTTGCAACAGTGTTAAGTTTTTACCTCATCACCCCAAACTGGGGTGTGCAATATATATTTTGGATTGTGCCATTTTTAAGTCTGTTAACTCGTGAGCTTGGCAAAAAAACCATATTTCTGTATTCGATTGTGTTTGGAGTGTACGCGCTTTTGCACTATATAAATATTACCTTGGGATTTAATCTCGTGAGCGATCAGGTGTTATTGATGTTTGGAGTGAGTTTGTGGGCAGGCTTATTACTCTGGGGTATTCGTTGGTATCGAAGTGCGCAACGGGTTTAACTAGTTAAACAGCCGCAATGGTAGTTTTATGTCCGCTGTACACGAGCAAGAATTTCAACGAGTTTCATACCTGGAAGTATCCGTTTTCCAATTACTGGAATACCATCTAATTTTAGCAGTGCCATAATTGTTTTTTCTCGTTCAGTCATACGTTTTAAAAATTCGTCGGTAACTGCCCTATCAATTTCTCGAAGATGGTGCGGTGATCTTGTACGAGTAATATGTTCAGTGCCGACGTATGAAGAATCATATCCCAAATCGTTTAGGATTTTCACTGCTCGAGGACCATGAAAGCTCGTGGTATAAACTCGTAAATTGTGATCCAGGTTTCTTCCAGCGAGTGTTTTTACTGCTTTATGCAAATCACTTCCTGTTTCAATACCTCCAGGCAGCGTTTCTATTCGTGAGGTAACAGCGGGATAACGATTCTCAAACCGTTTCAAATAATCAGCATAGTACTCAGCAAGTGGTTTTCCCTGTAATTTTTGTCCACCTACAATAAACAGGTGGTCAATATGATGATTGACTAAATCGTGGAGCGCACCAAGACTACGAACTTTACCTTCTAAATCTGGCTCAATCCGCTCTGATTGTTGTTTTGTCTGTAACCCTGCGGTTAGAAGTAATCCTATAAATGGGTAACTATTTTTTCCTTCATGAGGTGATGGTAGTTCTACTGATAACATGAAATAAATTATTGCGAGATATTAGCCAGGTATTAGATAGCTTATTGATAATATTTTTTTGTCGTAAACAATCAGTTCAGATTTGGTGACCGCTGGAGGATTTGAATCCCGATATTCATCGGGACAGGCTCTCCGACCTGTCGCCTCAGGTGACCGCTCTACCCGTGGACTCGAGAGGATTCGAACCTCTGACCTTTGCAATGTCAATGCAACGCTCTAACCAGCTGAGCTACGAGTCCGTACTCCCGAATTGTACCAAAAAACCGCCATCTGCGGTAGTGATTTGCAGTATACTAGAGAGGAATTTGCGCTTTTTAGTTTTTTTACCTACTTATGAAAAAACGGTTACCGAAAGCAAAACTGTCCGGGATTTACGTAGTTTTAACAGTGCTTATGGTGGGATTGCTTTACATATTGGTCGTGTACCCATGGCAACTGCGAAACAAAAACGAACTGGAAATCGCCCGCGAGGAAGCTAAGTCACTGGTTCTCTCACAGCAGCAAAAAAGCGTTTTGACCCGGGTTCGCGCTCAAGGAGAAATTTACCTGCCGATTCTGCTCTATCATTACGTTGAAATCGTGACTGACGAACGGGACACGATCCGTCAGGGCTTGAGTATCACGCCGCAGCTGTTTGAAGTGCAACTAACGACTTTACTGACTAATGGGTTTACGCCGATCACCTTTGATGATTTGAGTGCGTATTATGCCGGACGAACCGGATTGCCGCCGAAGCCCGTCATCATCACCTTTGATGATGGGTACCGCGATTTTTACACCGACGCGTTTCCGATTTTAAAAAAACATCAAGTCAAGGCGTCAATTTTTGTGGTGAGCGGATTTCTGGATTACACTAAAAATTATCTAACCCGCGCCCAACTGAAAGAAATTGCCGCATCACCGCTTATTGAAATTAACGCGCATTCGGTCAACCACCCGAATTTAACCCTTTTATCATTGCCAAATGCGGTTTGGGAAATTACCGAAAGCAAACGTGCGCTGGAAAATTTTCTGGGCCGGCCGGTCAACCATTTTGCCTATCCGTTTGGCGCGTATTCACAAGCAGTGGTAAATGAAGTGACGCGCGCCGGTTTCCATACGGCAGTCACGGTGGAATTCGGCGTCAATCAATCATTTGCTGACCGGTTTCTCTTGAAACGGATCCGCGTGGGCGGCTTTACAGGCGCTGAGTTACTCGCTAAGATGAAGCAGGAACCGCACTAATATGAAAAAGAAGAAACATACCGGCATTCACCCGCTCGATGTCTGGCCGCCCCCGAAAAAAAAGGTTGAGGAAAAACGGGATCCGGATGAGCCCAAAAATAAAAGTTATGTAGATAGGTTTGCCGAAATGCAATCAGAAATCAATGCGCCGGTATATGAGGGTGAGGAGGAAACGTTTGTAAAAGACACTGAAGACGAAGAGAAAGAGGAAAAAGAGAGGCGTTAACTCAGAAAAGTTTTTATTACTCCCGCGGTTTTTTCCGGCTGTTCATAGGCTGGATTGTGACCAGCTTTGGGAATTATAGTCAGCGTAATATTTTGCGACTTTATTGACTTAAGAATTTCTTCGGCATCTTCCGTCCGGACATACTTATCCGCTTCGCCATAGACCAATAGAATTTTTTGTCGGGCAACTTTTAAGTATTCTTCCATCACAAAGTCTGCAGCTGAAAGTCCCAGTTGGACATAAGATTTGCCAGACATTTTTTTTCTACCCGGTAGATTGTACTTGTCCACGTGTTCTTTATTGAATTTATAGGCATTGAGGAATTTTTCAACCAGATATGCCGTAAGTGGAGATTTGATGGTTTGGCCTAGAATTCTAGTTGCGACTTCGGTGCGGTCCGCAAACTCGAGAATTTTTTCATACACCGCAGCAGCCTCTTTCAGACTTAACTGTTTAAAAATCGTGCCAAGTAAGATTACGTGTTTAGTTAGGTGTGGATAGCGTTCAAGTGTCCGGGCGGTGATAATCGTGCCAAGCGAAGCCCCTAGCAATGCTTTTGGTTTTGGCACAAACTGAGTTATGAAGCCTGCAATCAGGTCTGCTTCAATATCAATCGAGTAGGATTCCAGCCGGTCAGAGTCGCCAAATCCGGGTAAATCGAGCAGGTATAATTTATAGTGCGGTGCGAGTTCCTCAGCCAACAGCGTCCAGCCTTGCCAGTTATTACTCCAGCCGTGGATAAAGACAAGCGCCTCCCCACTTCCTACTTCGGCTACGTTAAGCCTGATACCATTGACTTCATAGGTATGTGTGGTGAAATGCGTGGGCATACGAGTATTCTACAGCACTGAAGCTGGAAAATCAGCCATGGTTTACGGTACAATACCACTATTGGGAGATCGTCTAATGGCAGTCGCCTCATCGGCGACCAGCCGAAGAGGCTGGGACAATATGTGGTATACCTATGTGTTAGTTTGTGTAAGATCAGAACGTAAATATATTGGTGTAACGAATGATTTGCGCCGGCGATTCCAGGAACACAACAAAGGCGTTGGAGGCACATACACTAAAAATAATAGACCCTTTCGTCTAGTATTTTATGAAGCATTTTTAGCAAAAAAAGATGCGGAGAAGCAAGAGAAATTTTATAAAAGTGGGTACGGTCGAGAAGTTTTAAATCAAAAACTTGAATTTAGTTTAAAAGATTAACTACTTATTTGGTAACAATTGGGAGATCGTCTAATGGCAGGACAACAGACTTTGGATCTGTTTATCTAGGTTCGAATCCTAGTCTCCCAGCTAAATGTTAAAAAAAACAAAAATCGTGGCAATTATTATTTTTTTCCTATTTTTATTATATTCATATTCCCTACTTAAAATTATCGACCCCAGTTATATTGAATTTGGGCCTTGGGTTTCATTTTATGAATCGGAGGGTTGTGTGGATTTTGATACTGAGCGCTATACTAGCGGCGGATGTTATTTATATGGCGGAAGAGATAGTATGCACGAAAAATATGCCAAGTCTCTAGAGGTAGTAGTTGAAAATATACAAAAAAGACATAGAGAAATTGAGGGTAACCAAAATTATGTTGAGCCTCAAAATGGATGGACCTGTTGGATCAATGGCAGATATATTTATGATCTTTCGAGTGAAGTCGTGGTCAACGACTATTATAAATGCTGGCCAAACAGTTTGAATTAATAACAGATTGAAGCGGTCCAGAGGTAAATTCATGATGTTATTAATGCGAATGCGAAGCTAGTTGAATGACTACAAGTGTAATATAAGTGGCGCTATATTTTACTGTAACTGAACACGTGGGAGCAAACCATTAAACTAAATCAGGGTTTATGCCAAAACGGGTAATCATGATTCACGGTTGGGAAGGGCATCCGGCAGAAGGCTGGCGGCCGTGGTTGAGAAAAGAATTGGAGCCACGAGGATTTACTGTTTCCATCCCCGCTATGCCGGAAACGCAACTTCCGCAAATGGAGAAATGGGTGGCTTATCTTTCGGAAACTATTGGTATTCCAGATGAGCAGACGTACCTCGTAGGACACAGTTTAGGTGCGATCACGATTCTTCGTTATCTGGAAACATTAAAAAATAAACAAATGGCTGGTGGAGCAATTTTTATTTCCGGATTTAGTTACGACCTGGAATATGCAGGGTACAACCATGAACTGGCAAGTTTTTTCAAAACTCCGGTTGATTGGAAAAAAATAAAACTGCACTGTCCCAAATTTACCGTGATTCATTCAACTGATGACAAGTGGGTACCGATAAAGCACGCGATGTTACTTACTGAAAAATTACATGCGAAGAAAATTATTCAAACTGGCATGAAGCATTACAGCGGAGATGATGGGATTTTTGAACTGCCAATTGTCCTTAATGAATTATTAGCAATGTCGAAATAAAAGGATATTTATATACCCTGCAGGTGGAAGTTCATAATTGAATAGTGAAAGAGAAAAGAAGATCGCCAAATAAAGAAAAAGAAATAATAGTAATGCAAGCCCTAGTAGACGCTCTATTTCACGAGGATCCTCTCAGTGTTGCCGGAATGGCAGGTATTTCAATAGTTGATACGAGTAGATCAGGAGATGAGAGCTGTTATGACTTTGTATTTGGTACAGAGGGATTAGACGCGGCTGTTGAAAGACTAAGGGTTACCGGTATTCGTTCGGGTCACGTGCCAGGAGCTATAGCATTTTATTTTGCTGATGGCGACTTAACTCATGTAGGTATTGTTGCCGATGATGGTGATATTATTTCAAAATGGGGAGAAGGACCGGTTTTTAAACATAAGCCCCATCTTACTTTAACATCCTATGGTGAAATTAGAGGTTATTATATAGATCCATTAAGACAAAGCAGTGAGTAACGTAAGATCTGTAAGTTTTTATTCTGTCAAGGATTCCCAGCCACGAAATTCTTAGAAAAGAACTGGTGACGATTCAGACACCCTGTGGGTGGTAAATTTTCTGACTATTTACTCAATTAGTATGGAGAAATCTTTTATATGGATATTAATCAATCTGAGAGTTACTTTGATGCCAATAAGGGCAGCATCCTAAATCTTTTTAAGACTTATCAAATGATAGAAATCTTGCTTTTTATGAATTTATATTTTCCAATAATTGATAAAGAATTAACACTTGAAAAAGCCTCAAAAGAAGTAAATGAAAAAACATTAGGCAAGCTGAAAATAATGTATTTGAGTCAACATCCTAATGACGAATTAAACATAAAAGTGTTGTTAGAAGCTGTTACTAAACAACGTAATGTCTTTATGCATTCATTATGGATAAACATGGGTTTAATGTCCAAAAAAGACTTTGATGAATATGCCAATCGTTTACTCGATGACTTTAAAAAGAATGCTAATTTATTACTTGATAAAATAATGCGCTTCAAAGTAACTTTCGAATAAATTGGAATACTTTGTGGAGAGGTTCCAAATCTTAAATAAATTGAAGTCACAGTTCAAAGATCTTCTGATAATACTTTTCCCCATTTGTTTTTTGAAACTCCTGAAGTTCTGGTAAAAGAGACTGTTTCGGAAGTTTTTGCACGCGTTTCGCCATTTTCCGGGCGCTATCCCAGAGTGCGCCGCCGCGAAGTGTTGTTAATTTTTGATAATCCTCTACTGTTGCTGCAATCCACATCGAGTCGACCCGTTCAGCGCCTTTAATAAACCCAAAGCGCTTAATACCTTCCAGCCGATAGCCCACCAGTTCCATCCGCTGCTGCCAACCCGAAAGGGCGATATGCTGACCGGCAGCAATGCGTTGTAATCCTAATTTCTCAAATCCATGTTCGGTGATGCGGGCAATTGCCTCGATGGCAAACAAACGGTCGTAATCTTTGCTCAACTGTTTATTAAGCGCCATGGCAATCTCGGCAGTCCGTTTCATAAAGTTAATTGCGGACAAAGAAACCACGCCAAAATATGTTTGCTGATGTGCCACGATTAAGATCAGCCGATGGGGATTATTAGTTAAGAATTCTATTTGCTGTTGCGCAGTATTAGGAAACAGTCCCTGTTCCAGAAATCGGGTAATTTGCGGATCATTAAACCAGCTGTACCAGTTGGAATTTTGGGCAAACTCAGGAGTAGGTATACACAGGTCAATGAGTTCGCCTTTAATAAAAATATCGAGTTTCATATGCTTTAGTTAAGGAAGGTTCTCGATCCCACCGAGGCGGGACTCGAACAATAACGCGTTGTTTACATTGTAGTATTATACCCGTTCAAATAGCATGGCAATGCCCTGGCCGCCGCCGACACAGAGACTGGCTACACCAAACCTGACTTTTTGTTTTTGCATTTCATGAAGTAAGGTTGTGACAATGCGGGCGCCACTAGCGCCAATCGGATGGCCTAAGGCAATAGCTCCACCATTAACATTGACTTTTTCCGGATCAAGCTGCAGCTTATCTATCACCGTCAGTGCTTGAGCGGCAAACGCTTCATTAATTTCCCACAAATTAATATCCGAAGTTTTCATCTTCATTTGCTGTAGACATTTTTGCGCAGCCAGCGCCGCTCCCAGTCCCATAAAATTTGGGTCAAGGGCAACTACCGCATAGTCTACAACACGGGCCATAGGCTTGAGGCGTAACTTTTTAGCAGTTGTCTCGCCGGCAATTAAAACTGCCGCCGCGCCATCATTGATGGTAGACGAGTTTCCGGCAGTCACCTGACCGGTTTCCAAAAAAGCGGGTTTTAATTCCGCAAGTTTCATGACACTACTATTGGTTCTCGGTTGCTCATCCTTGGCAAATACCACGGTACCGTTCCGATTCTGAATTTGAATGGGAACTATTTCTTCGTTAAATTTTCCGGTCCTGGTTGCTTTTACAGCTTTCTGATGGCTTTCGTGGGCAAATGCATCCATTTTCGCGCGGGTAATTTTATATTTTTTGACTAAATTTTCAGCAGTTACACCCATGTGTTGATCGGTGAGCGCACACCACAAACCGTCATGCAACAGACTGTCAATAAGTTTACGGTGACCAAGTTTTCTGCCGCATCGATATTCAGAAAGTAAGAAGGGCGCCTGGCTCATATTTTCCATGCCTCCGGCAACGATCAGCTGCCGTTTTCCCAGTTGCAAGAGATCATGGGCAAGGGCAATACTGCGTAAACCGGAAGCACAGACCTGATTTATAGTTGTCGCCGGAATTTCGTGCGTAAGGCCTGCATAAGTCGCCGCAATGCGGGCCGGATTCTGGCCGATTCCCGCTGACAGCACATTTCCCAAGAGTACTTCATCGACTTGACTTACTATTTTTTTTGCAGCCAGCGACGTAATTACAGAAGCGGCGATCTGGGGAGCAGTAATTTTCGACAAAGATCCATTAAACGCGCCAATTGCGCTTCGCCGGGCCGCGCATACGTATACCGCCTGATTTTTCATGTTTAAATAGATTGTATCACCTCCGTGGAATAGCCAGTAATTAGGCCTATAATTTAATTGACTTTGTGCAGGGTATGTGCTACCGTTAGGTAGGTTTACCAAGAAGACCATTTGAACCTGTTTAAATCGGATTTTGCTTTTCTTTAAAAAACAACTTCTTGTTTACGCACATCTTCTGGATAAAGTCCGCGTATAAAGCTTTGAAAGTATTATTATGGCTAAAAAACTGTTTATTGGAAGTTTGCCAACCAAGACTACTGAACAAACACTCACTGATCTATTTGTGCCGTTTGGACAAATTGTATCGCTTACCATTATCAAAGACGAACGCACACGCACCAGTCGCGGCTTCGGGTTTGTGGAAATGGCCACCGACGAAGGAGCGCTTGCCGCAATTGAAAAATTAAATGGATTTAAAATTGAAGACCGGCTGATTGTGGTCAAAGAAGCGCTGGCCAAAACGCAATACCGGGGGATGAATGACAATCGATTTGCCAATCGCCGATTCCGTAGATTTTAGTAGTAGAGGTTGTTAAATAACGATAATGATAAAGGCAACGCAATGTATCCGGTGCGGGAAAGCGCGAGTTTTTTCAAAAACCTGGAGTGAAAACGTCGGTACTGCGCATTCGACCTATACGCAGAGCGTCTGTCCCGATGCTGTCTGCCAAAAAGCAGTGGAACAGGTACTGAAAGAACGCCACGACATCGCAGTCAACCGGATCCATGAATCGATCCGGCGCAGGAAAGAAAACCGCGGTAAGAGCTTACTGGCCCGGCGAGCTACCATCCTGGCCAAAGCGCGAGAAAATTCAGTTGCAGGGCGAAAACTTGCAGTCTAAATTATTGAATACTTATGAATAAGTACACACAAAATCCCAAAAAGGGCGCGAGTTTTAAAGTTCGTAAAAAACTACACGGCAGTGTCCGCAAACTCCGACGCCGGCGCAAAGCTGACAAATAACAAGTTGTTTAATTCTGGGCAACTTGATCGTTCTTCCTTTAAGTCAATCTTTTTTCTGCTTCTTGTAGGGGTTTATATAGCCAGCTGATGACCCTCTGAAATTTAGAAAGAGCTATAGATGTGATTGCCCTATGTCAAAATTGACTGATATTTCTCATATTTAAAATGTGAAAATTTCATAACAGGTACCCCTTTTGTATATGAATAATTAAAAAAATCTTCTTCATCTGTGAGTATTATCATGTGGTTGTTTTTAGCGAGTTCAAATATTGTTAAATCAGTAAACCCATATTTCCCAAGAACCTGTAACTCCATTCCCCACAAACAATCAGATTTTTGATGATGTTCTTCTGCTGTTCTAAGAAACCTAATAAATACTTGGAAACAATAATGAAGCTTATCTCCATACATTTTAGTCATTGATAAGTTTGATACTTCTGCAATTATTTGTGGGGTGATAATTATTTTCCTGTTTTGAAATCGCTCAAAAACTTTTTTTAATAATTCAAAATCTTCCACTGAATATTGAGATACTAATGCACAATCTTTTATAAAAATTGGATTATAGCTACCTATCAGAAATAGAAGGAGAATGTTGGTATCTACTATAAGACCTGTTGGTTGTTTCTGAAGTATATACTTTCCAATATTATCTAAACTGCTAATATACATGACTAGTTAAGATTTGAAGATTTTCATCCATTCAACGCTTCCGTCTTTTATAACTTTGAATTTTTTATATTCTCTCTGCTTATCAAATCCAAATTCTCCCACCACATCATAGCTTAAAGTAATAAGAAAGTCTTTATTTTCATCTACTGAAATTTCTTCCAGTCTAAAATTTGAAAGTTTATTAGCCGCAGGTGAAGCTTTCATAAGGTATTCATAAGCAGCTTTAACAGCACCAGCAGAATCGATAGTAGGATTAGTAGTCATATTTTTTCTATCTTAGCAGTTTTACCATTATATGGAATATGGAGCGTCATAATAGGCTATTTTGAAGATTTTGTCAATCAGTAAAAGAATTTTTTATTGTCTGTCCAATATTTAGACTAACTAAATTATTTTTTGAAGTCAACAAGTTGTAGCAGATGATAACTAGTTTCCTTCTGCTATAAAAGTATAGTTACTTAATTTGGCGTATTGTGTATTGTTTGGTACCTGAAGGAGTCGAAACAGTAATCGTTTCCCCAACTGTTTTTCCCAGCACTGCTTTGCCAATTGGACTGACGAATGAGAGTTTTTTGTCCCTGGGATTTGATTCATAACCATCAACCAGAGTAAATGTTAATTCTTCAGTTTCATTTGTTAATGTCACCCGGTTACCAAACCCTACTTGACCGGAATTAACCACAGCGCCAATTTTGCCAAACCGTAATAAAAATTTCAGGCGCCGCAGTTCCCGATCAACAAAGCTCAATTCGAATCGGGCGGCTTTATACGCGCCATTTTCTGACAAATCCCCCATTTCCCGGGCGGTGCGTAAACTATTGACGGCAGTTACCCGGCGTTTGGTAAAGATAGTGAGATCATCTTTTAGTTTTTGATACCCTTCCGGTGTAAAGAGAATAGTCCGTGGTTGCTTCATGGGTTTACGAAGTCAGTTTATACAAAAAAGCGCGCTTAGCAAGCCAGCGTTTCCAGAGACCTAAACGTTCGAGATTGGCAGCTTCCTGTTGCGATTGGTTAAATAGTTGCGAGTCAACTATCTGAATTTCCTGACTGACGCGGAGCGCCATTTCATTAAAGCCCAACAGTTTCAGTCCGGAAATGGATTTAACCCGGGACAGAGCTACGTAGCCCATACCTGCAACAAATGATTTGGAAAGGTCAATCTCTGCTGCATCGAGGGTCATGCCCTGACTTTTGTGCACGGTAATTGCCCAGGCCAGCCTGAGTGGCACCTGGTTAAGTTGCGCCACAATTTTTTCCCCATCCAGAATGGTCCAGTTAGCTGGCTCGGCGGTAATGCGCTGATTGGTTGCAGTTTTGACTACCGGATACTCGCCGCTAAAACCTACAATCGTACCCAAGGTGCCGTTGACATACCCTTTTTCATAATTATTCCTGACAAACATGACGAACGCGCCTTTTTTCAGCTGCAACTGTTCGGGTGCGAGACACGAGCGTTTCATGGTAGCAGTAACTGCTTCCGGACCAATTGTGGTCATCGCGTACATCCGGGATTCAGCATTGATTTTTGCGAGCTCTGTAGCATTTATCGCATCAACGTCGACATTGTGCGTATAGAGCCGGGTAGGGGTAATTCGGAGAGATGCAACGTGCATGCGGCTTGAGAGCTGCTGCCGCACCGTTTCGTTAACCTGATTATGCCGGATGGCATTTAAAATGTTAATTAACTCCGGATCGTGGTGGCGGCGCGAGCCAGTTAAATAACAAATTGCCAGGTTAAGCGTAGACCAGGATTGGGATTTAAAAATAAAGTCTGCCTGGCCGTGATCCTGGCTGACTGGCGGCAACTGGAAAAAATCTCCGGACAAAATGACTTGCATGCCGCCAAATGGAAGATCGCTGGATTTTAAAAACTTGATAATCCGGTCAACTGCGTCAAAGCGAGTACTTTTAATCATCGACACTTCATCAATAATTAAAACGCGCGCCTGCGAAATTCGTTTTTTAAGATGAAATTTATGCCCAAGCTCGCGAATTTCACCATCAGTCAGCGTGTCCCTAAGCCCCAGGCCAGACCAGGAATCCAGAGTGACGCCATCCAGATGTGTGGCGGCAATTCCGGTGGACGCGGTGATGGCGTGCGGAATGTGTTTTGACCGCAACCATTTAATATACGAATTCAACACAAAGGTTTTCCCGGCTCCAGCCTGGCCGGTGAGGTAGATGTTGCGGCCCAGCTGCATGAGTTCAAGCGCCTCTTTTTGTTCCATGGTAACTTGTATTATAGGAGGAGTACGGTTGATTAGCTACAAAGGCGGGTTATGAATTCACTTAAAAACCATTACATCGTGTATATTGTGCGGACTTCGGGTAATACGTTATACATCGGCCAGACCAATAATTTACATAAACGTCTGACCGAACATGCCCGGAAAAAAAGCCGGGCTGCCAAATACCTCAGCGCTTTTGCCTCTTTCGAACTCGTGTATACGGAACAGTTTCCGACGCGAAGTTTAGCGATGAAGCGGGAGTATGAATTAAAAAAGTTATCGCGGAAGGAGAAAGAGCTATTACTTCAGAAGTCCCGCTCTTTATTCTTCGAGTGATCGCGACGACCTTAAAATTAAAAAGTTGTCGGGATAATCGAGAAGTAATGTCATCCTGAACTAGTTTCAGGATCTCTAAAATGTAGTTCTCGACTGCGCTCCGCTCGAACAAAAAAGAGATTGCGTGGTAATGATTATTTATCATAGATGTTGTACAGTCTACTGTCATGCTGAACTTGTTTCAGCATCCTAAACGCTTGTGATCCCGAAACGAGTTCGGGATGACGAAGGCAATCCGAAGGCAGTCCATTGCATAAGTTCTGTTATTAAACAGAAATAAGTCATTAGTTAACCGGGGTGACAATATAAAGATACTTGAGCGGTAGTGTTGAATTATTAATGACATTATGTTTTTTGTTTTTGGGAATATACACAAATGATGGTGCGTTTATTTCGGCAATTTCCTGTTCGCATGCAACTGTTGCAGTTCCCTCTAAAATAATCAGCACCTCTTCCCGATTTTCAGTTACGTGTTCCCCTACTTCCTGCCCTGGTTGCAAAACTACACAGCCGGATTTAAGTTTTTCAGACAGGGGTGGTTTAAGCAGTGATTGAGTAGTAGTGATTTTTTGGATGTGCATAGTAAATTGTTGGTTAGAAGTAATAATGTTACACTACTGCCTATGAAATATAAACTCCTGATGTTGGATGTTGACGGAACCTTGATTCCCTATGATTACGACGCTTTACCTTCTGACAGGATTGCCGCAGCGATCCAAAAAGCCTGTGAAAAAGTAACAGTGTGTTTGGTAACCGGCCGTTCGTTTACTTTTTCCAAACCTGTATTAAAGAAGTTGCATTTGGAGTCCGGTTATATTGTGGTTAACAACGGTTCACACGTCTATGACATTACTGCGAAAAAAATTATCTACGATCAACCACTTGAACGCAGCGACGCATTGTTTGTTTTACAGACTTTGCAAGCGGCGCAAATTCCCTGTTATGTAAAACAGGAATTCACCGGTTTTAGTTATCGGGAGCCGTTTCAAAAGGACGAAAAGCTTAATAAAGCGTATATGCTTTTTGTTGATGAAAAATACAGTGAAGCGCAAGTGGAAGCAGTTGCCCGGAAACTATCACATTTACACGAGGTAACGATGGTAAAAGCCCATCACAAACACCCAGATAAATTTGGTTTTATCATTTCCCACGTTAAGGCAACCAAGTTGCACGGCGCACAAATTATTATGGAAAAACTGGGTATACAGAAGGACGAAGTAATTGGTGTCGGCGACAGTTATAATGATTTTCCACTCCTCATGGCCAGTGGACTCAAAATTGCCATGGGTAATGCCGTTTCGGATTTAAAAGCAATTGCAGATTTTGTCGCGCCGCCGGTTACCGAAGATGGAGTGGCGACGGTGATTGAGAAGTTTATTTTAAATTCCTAGATAGGTTTTTCTGTCTTCTATTTTTGTTATACTAACCCAATGTTGCATCCGAATTTTGTTATCCTGGGGGTAGTCATTAGTTTCATTGGCGGATTGAGTTATCTTGTTGATACGGTAAAGGGAAAAACACAACCCAATCGAGTCAGCTGGTTGATTTGGGCGCTCGCACCCCTTATCGCCTTTAGTGCAGAAGTAAGCAAAGGAGTTGGGATTCAATCTTTGATGACTTTTATAGTAGGTTTTAACCCTCTGCTTATATTTCTTGCTTCGTTCGTAAATAAAAAATCCGAATGGAAACTTGGAAAACTGGATATTGTGTGTGGGGCGTTTGCAGTGTGTGGGATAATAGCCTGGTTACTGCTTAAAGAAGGAAACGTGGCGATATTTTTCAGCATTTTAGCTGATGGAGTCGCCGGAGTCCCAACCATTGTAAAATCATATTTTTTCCCGAAAACAGAGAATTACCAAGTATTTTTAGGTGGGACCATTAATGCGCTGCTCACACTGTTGACTATACAGGTATGGACGTTTGCTCATTATGCTTTTCCTGTATATATTTTCCTGATTTGTTTACTTTTGTTATTACTCATCAAGTTCAAACTTGGTCAGAAATTGGGGTACATTAGAAAGCCCGGACAATGAGCGCGGCCACTGTGCCAATTGTATAGGTTAGTGTCGTATAGGTAATGACTGGATACTGCAAATATTTTTTCCTGAGCGGCCAGAAAAGATAAAGAGAAATAAGCGTCACGATTATCGAGTAAATTATTCCTACCAGCACCCGGTCAAACGCCGCGTAGGCAAAAATAGCAAAAGCATACACTATTGAATTGCCAATTAAAATTACCCGATCTTTGCGGGTAAAGTTTTGACTCGGCCGCAGTTTTTCAAACAGCAGTAAAGAAGTCACCATCATCGCTCCGCCGACAAAATACAACATATTTCCGGTGTAATAATCATTGATAAAAAATCCGCCGCACAAATTATCGCCAAAGTTTTGGACGTCGCAATACTGGTTAAAGTTAAAACTGCTCACTTCGTGGACGCCGTTACCGGTGGCATAAAAATAGACGCCGATAATAAATAAACTGAGTAACCAAAATCCCGGTTTGCGTTTAAGCGTTTCGAAATTACCGGTAATTTCCCTGAGGAGTAAGAAAGGAATTACTACTGTTAAAAGAATCAACACCACCATCTGGAAGAGTTCGTGTAAGCGGAGAAAATCATAGGGCTGGAGTAAAATTTTAGTGGTGAAAGAAAAACGTTCAATGGTCACGAGTAAAACGCTCAGTGAAGATAAAGTAAACAGCCAATTAAGCTTATGCATGGGTTACGCCTTTCTTTTTTTCGGCCAGGCTGCGACGACTTGCCTGAGAACTGCAAACTCGCCGATATGATACGCATTGTGTTCAGAAACTAAAATTGCTTCGCGCAGTAAATGTTGGCCTTCACCCCAGGGAAAGGGCGTATACAAATCATTTTTTGGATTTTGAACGAGCGCAATCATTTCCTGTAAATCAGTTTTTATTTGTTTAATCGTCTGATCCCACTCAGCTATTGTGGCTTTGGCACTTTGTGCCGGCCAGTAATCAGCCGGCCAGTTGATATATTTGTATTTTGGGTTTCGGGAAAAGTCCAGAATATCCCATTGCGTTATCCTGATATGTTCGAGGATGTGCCAGAAGGTATAGTCGACATTCTGAGCTTTGGTATTAAAATGTTGCGGGGGAAAATCTGCGATAGCTTCGTCAAACGTCATGTACGCCTGGCCGCCAGTCAGAAAATTTACCAGCCACGTGCGAAGTTCGTTATCCTGCGTTTTCACTGTATGCTATCCTATCATAAAATTATTTATAAATAGAATACTTCTTCAGTAAATCTGTTATACTTTTCTTTTATGGAACTGGCAAAGCAAATTCTGGATTTATTTCTGCACCTTGATGATCAACTGGGCGTGATTATCCAAACGTTCGGCGCTTTTACCTATGTTATTTTATTCGGAATTATTTTTTCGGAAACCGGACTGGTGATCGTGCCCTTTTTACCCGGAGATTCATTACTATTCGTTGCCGGCACTTTGGCCGGAGCAAAACATTTACATATCATTATCACTTACTTAACTTTGCTTTCGGCTGCAATTATTGGCGATACGGTCAACTATTGGGTGGGACATCACATTGGCCCGAGAGTCTTTGCCCAAAAGAATTCCCGGATTTTCAAAAAAGAATATTTGGAAAAGACGCGGGAATTTTTTGAAAAATACGGTGGGAAAGCCATCATCCTCGCCCGCTTCCTGCCAATTATCCGCACGTTTGCTCCGTTTGTCGCCGGAGTTGGCAAGATGCACTACGAGACATTTTTATTTTACAACGTCACTGGTGGATTTTTGTGGGTGACACTCTTCACCTTTGCCGGTTACTTTTTCGGTGGGCTTGAATTTATCCAGAAAAATTTCCACTATGCCGTAGTCGGAATTGTCTTCATTTCCATTTTGCCAATGCTCATTGAATACATTAATTACAAACGCAAGCTACACCTGACCCGGACACAACTGGAACACGCGACCTATAAAGACGTGCAAAAAACCTTTAAAAAAGAACACCTGAACGATTGATTGCTTCCAATCATTTCGTCATTGTAATTAACTCTTCGTTTTTTTATAATCCTCGCGATGGTTGCAAAAGAAACTCCAGAACATTATGTGGCGTACCAGGCAGCACTGCATCTCACGCACCCGGTGTTGAAGAGCGCAGCAAAAATGGCGTATGGGAATGAACAGTATTGTACTGAGGAATTCCGCTTATTGAATACAGCAGCCTCATATGCAGCGTTAAATTTTAACCATGATAA
>Ga0209542_10007464_pt1 | contig 20780 bp, 26 predicted proteins | sample RifCSPhighO2_01_FD_184028 | JGI IMG/M metagenome (GOLD analysis project Ga0209542, IMG submission 184028) | Soil microbial communities from Rifle, Colorado - Rifle CSP2_plank highO2_0.1 (SPAdes) (version 2) | ecosystem: Environmental > Terrestrial > Deep subsurface > Rock core/Sediment ... | reverse complement strand
TTCAGACAAAACTCTAATAGGTTTCACATTATCAAATATAATATCTTTCAAAGCGCGCCCAACAACATTCAATGGAACAGGCTGCCTTTCACCTTGATAAGAATTACCGACAATCCACGAGTCATACATTGAATTAGGCTCTTCAAAATAATTAGACTCAGACTCATAATTTCTATCAGTAATAGGCAATTCAAAAGAAGCCGGAAGATTATACAATTTAAACCTGACGGAATCATTATTTTGCGAAGGAGATATCTTAACAGGCCCTACATCAGCAGAATCTCCAACATCTTTTGGACAATAATCCCTATCTTTCCCAATAGAACTCCCTAAACCTCCAAGACTAACAGAACTAGAAAGATTATTTGCAGTAACAGTTGCATGATCATAAGGCCTATCGAGAAAAGTACTCCTATTAATCAAAGATGTTTCATCAGAATCTAAAGCAGAACATGAGCCAAAACCCAACAATGCCACCAAAGAAAGATTATTTAATTTCATTTTAATAAAGTCTCGTTAAGAGTCAGAATTTAGGAATAAGTCATAGACCTATATATCATAAAGGAATAGTCTCTTTTTAAACCTTAAGAATAACTATAAATAATCCATTTACACAAAAATAAGATGGACAATGAAATCAAAAATACCATAAAGAGATTTAAAAAAATAATTTCTAAATCAAAGTTAACTGAAAAATATGCAGACAAATTATCTGAAAAGATAAAATATCAAATGCTATTAAAATCTTGAATAGTTAATCTAGTTCCTCTCTTGTTGCGGGCTCACGCAAACTGAAGTTAGCGGATACTCCAACTCTCACGAGTTGAAGTCTTTCTCATTCTGATGAATTGCGAAGCTCCTCACAAGCTCGAAGACTCTCGCTACGGAATAACTAATAACCTTCCTCTCTTGCTCGACCTTCCTCACAGGCTCGGAAACTCGCTACGGAGTAAGGTTATGCGGGAACTAGGATCCAGAAATACAACTTTCTTAAAAAGAAAGTTCTATGAGTCAAAGAATTATATTTGGATTTGTTCACAAATCTTTTTTAGCAAAGTTACAAACTAGTCCCAACATGACTTACAGTCATGAATGCGGGAACTAGGATTCGAACCTAGGAAAGCACTAAGCTAACACGGCCTTAACGTGTCCCATTTGACCACTCTGGCATCCCCGCACGAAGCAGTCAAATAGAATTAGTTTAAAAGACTTGCTAAAAATAGGTTTGGAGGTAAATTTCTAGAGTAATGTCTAAAAAGTTATAGAACAATTTTATCCGTAAATCTTTTTAATTTCTCTTTTCAAATAGTCAGCCCCAAGACTCAAAAAATCTCTTTGAGATTTTTTAACAACTCCAAATATTTGCCCTAAACCTTTCGCGTCCTCTCCACCAGTCATTAAAGCAGCTTGTACTTGTTGAATAAATTTGTTTATTGCTTCATTTCCACCCTGAACAAATAATTTATAAGCACGAGATGTTGGAAACATTTCACGAATAACTGAATATCTTGTCTCTGTCTGCATTGCTTTATCAACACCATCTGTTTCTGCAATTTTTACTAATCTTCTGACCATGGTGCCATTTATCTTCCCAAATTTCAAACAATCACTGTAAGCTTTCCTACAATCAGAAACAACAGATTCACTAACTTGCCCATCTTCTTTCAATCGTTCAAAAAGAGGCCCGAGTTTCGTTTTAGCTTGTCTAACAGATAAATAAGAATTTCTTGCACCTTCATAAAGGGCTTCCCTTAATTGCTCGGGATTATTAAACTGAGCCTTAATTTGAGACTCAATTCCTGCCCTAATTTCAGTCATTTCTTCATCATCTAAATCTAAAGTTTTAGTCATTGAATCAACAAGAGATTTTACTAATTTGATGACACCTAATTTTAGTTTAGGGGTTTCAGAAAAATACTTAACTAATTCCTCAGCTCTCTGCTCAATCAGAGAGTTTCTAACTATTGTTTCTAGTTTGGCCATTTTATCAACATAAATCATTGGTTTATAAATGTTTGGGATATTTTACCACTTATAAATTAAGATAAAAATTCAATATATAATTAGTAATAACTATACAATAGTAACATTTATATACTAGTTCAACCTCAATACATTATGACAAAAACAGGTACAGCTTATGGTTTGTTTAACTGTAATGCTTCAAAAGAAGAAATTGAAAGAGACCTAAATGATATTCGGGAATATGTCCAAACATCTCCTGATATGAAATTAAAATTAACAACTATGGCTGAATTCAGAACAAATCCACAAAGTCCAAAAGAACTAGTAGGTCTTTTAGATAAATCAAAAGTATACCCAATATTTCCAAGTTCAAAAAGAGAAGAAATAGGTGAACCAAGACCAATATTAGCTAAAGATCTACAATATGTACTTGAAACATCTCAATTTGGGGCAGAAAGTAATATAGTTGCCAGAAACACAGGAGATATAGTTAATGGAATATATGGGCTATATGGAAAAGGACAACCATTTTTAGGAACTGTAGTCGGGGAAAGAGTAGAAGGAAAAAGAAGAACTTATTTTGAATTAACTGAATAATTTTATTGCAAACCCTTTTAAAACCCATCCTCTAAAAACAAATACATGGGAAATATAGGTGATCAGTCAAGACTTCAAAGTCTTCAAACAAACGCAGTCAAACATTGGAAACCAAAAGAAACAGTAGTTCTGCCAGACGACTTCTCCGAGCTTATGAACTCTTCAAAAAGCGAGTTAAAAACATCAGAAACACTTTCATTCCTAAAAGAAGAAAAAACAAAAAAACCAGAAAAAATATTCAACGAATCCAACTGGGACCTAAACGACGAAAAAGGCCCAATAACTCCTTTAAAATTCTCAAACGGTAAAACGCAAACAGACATAGTAAATGAAATTCTTGATTTAATAAATAAGGGAACAAAAACAATATTCCTCCATGGGGCTTGTGGCACCGGAAAAAGTGCGATTGCATTAAATGTCGCACGCAAGTTAGGCAAATCTTCAATAATCGTTCCAGTAAAGGCTTTGCAAAGACAATATGAAGATGACTACACAACTAAGAAGTTTCTTTACAAAAAGAACGGAGAGAAAATGAAAATAGCAGTCATGACTGGTCGAGAAAACCATGACTCAATAATAAATCAAGGAGTTTCATGCGCAGACCAGGAACTTCCGGAAAACATTAAAATATCGGAAAAGAATTATCCTAAAATAGCAGACTATTTTCATAATAACCCATTCGTATCTGGGCAAGGCGTTCCAGATTACAAAAACATCAGAAGACTCTCCATAGCGCCTGCAAACCCTTACTGGAGCCCAATAGTGCCATCAAGTTATGACTTAAATCAGCTAAAAGACGCCAAAAAAATAAAATACCAAGGTTGCGATAATAGGGAATACACTTTCTACCATAGAAAATCAGGTTGTTCATATTACGACCAATATCTAGCATACAAACATGCAGATGTAATCATATTCAACGCGGCAAAATATAAAGCCGAATTAGCTCTAGGAAGAAAACCAGCAACGGAAATAGAAATAATTGACGAAGCTGACGAATTTCTAGATGGTCTATTCCAACAAGAAGATATCAACTTAACAAGACTAGGAAACAGCATGTCTGCAATAATCCCAGAATCGGCAGACGCAAAAGAAACAGTAAGAGAAATTCAAGAACTGATACGTTTAGAAGAACAAAACAAACGAGCTCTGGGAATAGATGAAAATCAAGTCCACACATTAGAAGAAACAAAAATAAAAAAACTATTCGAATTATTATTAAAAGACAGAGAATTAGAATCTGAAATTCTAGTAGATGAAACAAACTACTCAAATAAAGCCCTAGAATTAGCAAAAAACTTTGAAGAAATGACTGAAGAAATTTACTTAACTTACAGAAAAGAAGAAGAAAATTTATTAATAAAATTAGTAAGCACAAATTTGTCTCAAAAGATAGCCGAGCTATTAGACAAAAGCAAAGTTCTCCTATTCATGTCAGGAACTTTGCACTCTAAAAATGTGTTAAATCATATTTTTGGAATAAATGACTTCAAAACAGTTGAAGCAGAAACTCTCCAGCAAGGAGCAATAGAAATAATGATGACTGGAAAAGAACGAGACTGTAAATACGCAAACTTCAATGACGGAAGTCATTCAAGAAAGGACTATTTAGAAGCACTAAACAAAACAGTAGAAAAAGCAAAGAGACCTACGTTAATTCATGTAAACGCCTTTCAAGACTTGCCAACAGATGAAGAAAAATCAAATTTTCAACTCACACAGCTAACATCTCAAGAATCTCTAAGAGAAACACAAGGAGAAGACAAAACAGGCAGAGCAATATCAATATTCAAACAAGGACTAAATAACAAGCTATTCACAACAAAATGCTCAAGAGGAATAGACTTCCCAGGAGACATGTGCAACAGCGTTATTTTCACAAAATATCCTAATCCAAACATTTCAGACACTTTCTGGAAAATATTACAAAAAACACATCCAGATCATTTCTGGGAATTTTATCGAGACAAAGCATATCGCGAATTCCTACAAAGAATTTACCGCGCAGTCCGCTCAATCAACGACCACGTTTACATCCTCTCACCAGATATCAGAGTAATTCAATCCGTAAGGAAGTTGCAAAACGAAGGACAAAGTTAATTTATTTAGGTCTTTTCCTAAAAGAATTAATAATTTCAGGGATAAAAAGGGGAGCATATACAAAACTAGGTCAAGTAAAACACCCTGTAAATAATAAAGAAAAAACTGCTGCTGGTATTGCATTGTTTTTTTCAGGTTCATATAGTTCCCAAAACATCCTATAACCGCCATAACAAATCAAACCAGATTGTAAATAAGTACATGTAAAAAGAACCGCTTCCCATCTGCTCATACTGCTAACTTTTCTATCAGGCCCTAATTTTAATTTATCTACTAAATTTTCCATATTAAATTAAAATAAATATATCCTAATCTCTTGACTAAATCAGCTTAGTGACATTATACATTCACACCATTAAGATGTTCGGCAAGTCTCTGCATATCATTAGGTTGTCCTTGCAATTCACCATAATATTTTCTATCCATCTCAAGAAAATAGTTACTTACAGCTTGAGCAGTCTCTTTATAACCATCTAATCCTTTTCTTCTTGCTAATCTATAAAATGCTCCGGCAAATGCAGAAAGACCACTAACAAGATCTCTCATCTCTGGATCCTTTAAGTTACCAACTTCTTTAGAAAACCTTTTCATATCTTCCAATTCTTCTTGTAATCTTTGTTCAACAGTTTGACCAGTCTCCCTAGAACGTCCATATAAACCATGCTCTACCAAACCTTCTTGGAGGTCCTTAAGACCTTGCAACATTTTTCCATTGAATCCACACATAGGCATTTTAAAATCCCTCCTTGCCCATATATCCAAGAATCCTATTACCCCTCGTTCCTTTCAGATGTCCTCTTTCTAAAAGACCTTTTTCTAGACTTGCAAAATCAACATCTCCAGGCACATATTCTTTAGATAAACGATGATTCACATCCCCAAATTCATGCCATTCTGCAGTTATTCTATCAATTTTACCGTCATTATTATTATCAAAACCTCTTACTGCAGCAGAACCATCATATTTAGCTAGATCATATACAAAACATCTTAACAAAGCAGGATCGCTTTCTCGTTCATATTTTGAAGCTAACATTAACCCTCCATAAAATCCAAAAGTAGCTCCAAAAACTCCCAGCACCGTTGCTAACTCTTTTAAATTATCTGTGAAAAATCCTTTAATATTTTTTATCATTTTTTGTTTCTCCTAGAATCTGCAACAAATAATGACTTATAATATTTATCTCCCCTGTACAGGGTGTATAATAGAAAGTGTTATATATGGCTATTAAGTTAATTTTTCATGGTTAACCATGAAATGTTCAATTTATTAAAAATAGGGCTCACGGAAGGAGAATCAAAAGTTTATTTAGCTTTAAGCGAGATAGGAAGTTCAACAGTAGGGCCAATAGTAAATAAGTCTGGAGTTGCTTATTCAAACATCTATGACATCTTACATAGGTTAATAGAGAAAGGAATTGTAAGCTTCATAATTAAAAATAAAACTAAATACTTTCAGGCCGCTTCTCCATCTAATCTTATTCAATATCTCGACAAGAAACAAGAGCAAATAGCGCAAGAAAGGGAATCATTAAAAAAGATTCTTCCAGATTTAGAAAAATTACAAGAAATTAAATCTAAACAAGAAGCAGAAGTTTTCTTAGGCAAAAAAGGTCTCAGAACAGCTTATGAAAGATTGGTAAAAAACACTTCAAAAAATGATGAAATCTTATTCTTTTACATTCATGAAGATAAATACGCAGAAGAATCAAACCTATTCTATAACAGCATAGTCGACCTAGTGAGCGAAACAAAAAATAGAGGAATATGCAATGCAGAATACAAATCCTCTTGGTTTTCTAAAAAGTCAAAGCATCTAACCATGAGATTTTCTAACTTGCCTCTTCCAGGAAATATAGATATAATTAAAGATAAAATCCTTCTTGTTTCATGGGGTGAATCTATTTTCTCTGTTTTGATACACTCCCAGTCGCTTGCAGATAACCTTAGAAAATATTTTAACGAGATGTGGTTGACAGTTGATAAATAAGTAAACTATTTGAACTTCAAAAAACCTATAAAACTATGAACATCAAATTCGAAGTAATAGATATAACTAAAAGAAAGTTAAGAATGACTGATTTTAATTGGAGCCATATCAGCAAAAAACATCCAGAGATTGCCTCCCAAAAAGAGAAAATAATTGAAAGTCTAGAAAAACCAGATAAGATTACAGATTCATTAAAAGATGAAAACACTAAGTTTTATTATAAATACTATAAAAACTTACCACACCCATTTAGATTTATTAAGACAATAGTAAAATACTTAAACGGTGATGGGTTCATAATATCATCACACTTTGTGAATACAATAAAATGAAAAACCTTGGCTCAATAGAAATATATTACGATGAATCAACAGACTTCTTAGAGATATCTTTCGGGATAGCCCCAGAAACGGAATACACTGAAGACATTGAAGAAGAAGTTTTCGTAACCAAAGACAGAAAAACAAACGAAATTAAAAGCATAGGAATTCTAAATTTTAAAAAAATGGCAAAAGAATTCATTCTCAAAAGAATATTAAACAAATTAGGCATGTCTATCCCCTTGAACATTGTACCAAATTAATTTATGAGAATATACTATGACCATGAATTAGACTATCTTACAATCTTTGTAGGTAGCCCTGTGCCAAATTATGGTGAAGATATTGTAGAAGGAGTCACGGTTTTCAAAAACCAAAACACAAATGAAATTATAGGAATAGGTGTCCAAGAGTTTAAAGAAAAAACAAATTCATTAAAAGAAATTGAATTAAAACTTCCATTTAGAGTTAGTTTTCTACAAAATTAAGTTCAATAATATGGCTGGAAAAATGGAAATGCACCATGATGAAGAAGCAGATTACTTAGAGATTTTCGTAGGTGAACCTAGAGCAGATTATGGAGAACATATTTCTAAAGATATTGTAATATTCAAATATGAAGATAATGGCAAGTTGTATGGAATAAGTATTTTCAATTTTAAGAAAAGAGCTTCTAGTCTCAAAGACGTTTTGAACAATATTCCAATTTAAATAAAATAGAATCAGCTTAATTTTTATAAAATAAAGCTTCTTTTGAATCCAAATCAAATAGGGACTAAACTAGGCCCGCCCTCAGTTAAATCTTCAATAACAAAACCTCTTTCTTTTATCTTATTCCTTATTTTATCAGCTTCTTCAAAATCCATATTCTTACGAGCCTTCTGTCTAGCGTCTAATAGTTCTAGAACATCTTTAGGAATAACAATTTTCTTTTCTTTCATATCTTTAATACCAATTCCCAAAACTCTGTCAAAATCTTCTAATGTTTGTAGCCGAGTCTTTGTATTCATATTGACCTCTTCCATTACTGCCCAAAAAACCTCAAGAGCACGAGGCATATTCAAATCATCATTGATAGCTTCTAAAAAGTCTTTTTTGTATTGAATGACATCAGTATTTCCAGGATTCTTTTCTTTTCTTAATCGAATAATCTTGCGCTTAATCTTTTCATACGCGTTTTTAGAAGCTTCAAGAGACTCAAAAGAAAACTCAAGAGGTTTGCGATAATGAGTTTGTAAACACAAGTAACGATAATGTAAAGCACTAAAACCTTCTTTATCTAAATCAGTTAATGTGTAAATATTCCCAAGAGATTTAGACATCTTACCTTCCTTTAAGTTAAGCATTCCCCCATGAACCCAATAATTGACAAACTTTTTCCCAGTAGCTGCTTCCGATTGAGCAATTTCATTAGTATGGTGTGGAAAAATTAAATCGGCTCCCCCAGTATGCAAATCAATTGTACTACCGAGTTCTTTCATACTCATCGCAGAACACTCTATATGCCAACCAGGTCTTCCATTCCCAAATGGAGCTTCCCAAAAAACATCTCCATCATCTTCAGTATAAAACTTCCATAAAGCAAAATCGCGAGCATTAGATTTATCATACTCGTCAGATAAAACTCTCTCTTTAGTTATGGCGGTTTTGTCAAGACATGCAATCTCGCCATAAGATTTAGACTTATTTATAGAAAAATAAACACCGTCAGTTGTTGTATAAGCAAAGTTATTTTTCAAAAGTTTAGTTATAAGAGAAATCATCTCCTCAATATTCTCAGTTGCCCTAAAGAAGTGATCTGGTTTAATTATATTCAAAGAAGATATATCTTCTAAGTAAATCTTTTCATATTTGCGAGTGAGCTCTTTTAGGAAAATACCTTCTTTAACACTTGCCTTAATTGTCTTATCATCAACATCTGTAGAGTTCATCACGTGTATGACTTTAAAATTATCATACAAAAGAACCCTCTTCAAAAAATCAGTCATTAACGCAGTTCTAAAGTTCCCAATATGCTGATACCAATAAACTGTAGGCCCGCATGAATACATTCCAACATGCCCTTTCTTTATAGGATGAAAAGCCTCTTTCTTGCGCGTAAGAGTATTATACAGTTGAATGTCCATATAAACAATAGAATAATAGAGATTTTAAGGGTTTCTTTCCATTGAAACAATAAAAGAATTAGCCTATTTTTTTGCAAGTATTATCTGCCCATTCACAATATTATGTTTTTCAAATGTAATATATCTAGAACTCCTGGAAATGCTGTTTATAAATGAAATCATGTAAACCATCCTGCTTGCCATTCCGCGCTGCGACGGAGATCTTGAATTAAGCAAGAAATCATTGCATAAGTTAAGTATTGTTTTTCTTTTTGCAGAAGCCTTGTCAGCTTTATCTACATCATTTTTATAAAAAGAGAAAATTGTGTCAAGATAGAAATTGTTGACTTGTGAGAATATTGACTTAATCTTGTCTTCAGATTTACCGGACAACCCACAATCAGGAATCAGCCTTGCGAAACGTTTTAACTCATCACCTATCTTCTCAAAATGTCCATTTAATTCCCAAATATGCGGGGATAAAGATACTTCAACTCCATGAATCTTTGCCTCTTGAGGATATTCATTTATATGGTTTATACATAAATAAACAAGAAAAGTAAGTCTATTCACCTCAACATCCCTTTGTATTATTGATTCGACAAGCTTTTTGTCTTTTGTCTTTAAAGATTCAAGAATATCAAGAAACATTGAGCGAAGAATGATGTCTGACCTTCTAAGAATGTCGGGTATAATGAATTCATCCACATTAATAAAATTCTTTATTGTTATTGAGTTTCCTGTCTCTTCAATTACCTCGAGACCAGGATAGCTGTTTAGAGCTCTCTTATAAGTCTCTATGTTATTTTTTAGCGTATTTCCTTCAAGCACAATGGTCTTAATATTTGTCAAATAAGCAGAAGTAATATCTCTTATTATAGAATTTGTAGAGAATTTATCAACGTCAAGAATGCACTCTGAATTGCTCTTAATAGGATTCTTATCTGCTTTCCCAGGCGTTATTATCAAACCATCGCCATACTCGCTGATATAAACATCGCTTCCTTTGTTAATCTTATATCTTAAGAGCCATTCCTTTGGAAGCGAGACAGTATAAGAAAAGAGTCCAGACTGTACAATCTTTCTCTTCTCCATAACAAATTAATAAGGATGACATTTATATAGTTTTCTAAAAGAATGTTTTAGTATATACTAATATGTAAGTAAAGAGGAAGAGTATATATTATAACTTCATCTTTACAGTATATGAGACATCAAACAGAGAAAAAAAGCGTAAAAAACATCTGCATAGATATCGATGGAGTTCTTGCGGACACAAGAAAAGGACTTGCCGATTATTGTTATGAAAAACTTGGAGTATTAATAAACCCAAGTCTACTCGAGAGATTTAAGCTTAGAGAGATATTAGAAATCTCTAAAGATAAATCGAATGATTTGGTATCTGATTTTTATAATAATGGGTATGGAAGATTTAGTCCTCTTCCTGATTCTGTCGAAGTAGTGAGAAAATTGTCTAGTTTTTATACCCCTTATGCTGTTTCAGGAAGACCTGAATATTTAGAAGATGGTACAAAAGAGTGGGTACATAAAATATATCATAACTCCATAAAAGGTATTTTGTTCGCTAAAGCACATGATATCAAAACTCCAAAAAACAGACCAACCAAAGGAGAAATCTGTGAGAAGCTTGGAGCGCATTTCATGGTCGACGATGATTCTGTTTACTCTCTAGATTGTCTTAATAGAGGAATCCACGTTTTATATCTTCATGGAGATCATCCCCTTACCAATCCTAGAGCAATCGAAGTAGCATCGTGGCAAGATATCCTAAGATATGCAACTGGAGGCTTGCAACAAAAAGTAGCATGACTGAATTATTAAGACTACCCAATATAATAGAAGTAACTGATGAAGAAGGTTACACTAAAAGGGAATTAAGAAATGCAAAACAAGAGAGTTGTCAAGAACTATTCAAAGAGCAATATGCCAATATTTACAGAATATTTAGAAGCGGTTTCACATATTATGATGGGAGCCGTTCATCTATATTAGAACTCCTTGCAGAGTTTGATAATGTATCTGGGGAATTAACAAAATTCAATGGATGGTTAGAAGCTGTTTCAAAAGATGATGATGGAGACAGAACTTCGGAATATGCTTCAATCTCGTTAACACCAGTTAAAACAACAAGCGGCTTAATCTATCATTTTAGAGGTACTCTTGAGTTCCCAAAAAAAGAAATAATTCCTTTAAGTATTGTTCCAGTTTATGGTATTCCTTCTGGAAGAATTATTGAATTAAAACCTGTGAAAATTGGAGAAAGTAGAATCTTCGAAGAAGCAAAATTAGAATATCGCTCGTTGGAATTGAGGTTAACTGAATAAAATGGCTCAAATTAAATTGACAGACATCTTGCAGAAAAAAGTTATATTTATTACAGGAAAGGGAGGAGTTGGAAAATCCACAGTATCAGCAGGTATTGCAGAATATCTTTCCAGAAATGGAGAAAGAGTGATGGCAATCGATGCAGATCCAGCACATTCATTGCCAGATGTTTTTGGTATTACTAATAGAGTTTATGATGGTAAAAGAGGCTTCAGCGGAAACGGCAAACTGTTAAGAGTCTATGATGATGCAAAGGCAGATCTGCTCTTACTCAATCCTGTATGTCAAAGAACAAATTACACTGGTCCGCATCAAATTATGTGGCTTGCTGAACTGGGTAAAGAACTTGGATTCTACTCAAATTTAGGAAGAATGTCTGAATTCTTTACTATGGCTGATGCATTATGCAAATCTTTTCACAACTATTCTCATTTTGTCATAGATAATGAACCTTCAGCAGGAACATTAGATATGATAGAGAACATAGATGGCTGGTTAAAAGGAATAGATAGTGTGAGAAAATACAAAACAATTTTACAAATGGTATTAGGTACTACAATTGCAGATAAAGAACTTGTCAGAGAAGTAAAAGACCTTTTATTCAGCCAGAATGGAGCAAGAATAGATAACTATAAAGGACTGCTCTCTTCTGTAAAACAACTCTTTAAAGATGAAATGCATTTTGAGCCAATTATTGTAGCAAATCCAGAAGATGCAGTTATAAGAGAGACCCATAGATTAAAGCAAGAATTAGAAGAAAGACTGAATATCCAAAACAGATATATAATATTTAACAAAGTATCATCCGATGAATCGGTTAATAAGTTACAATTAGACAAAATAAAGAGATTTAAAGACGAGACTGGCACGACTTGTTTTACCATTCCCTCTCTTGATTCAAGACTTATAGATTTGTCAAATGGCAACAATGCAAGAAAATCATTAAGAAGGATAATTAACGAGGAGGTCAAGTCAGCATGACTAAAGATAGAGAATACTATGAAATCCTTGAAGTAAGTCCTAAAGCAAGACCAGAAGTAATTCATGCAGCATATAGGGCATTAATGCAAATACATCATCCTGACAGAGGCTCAAATGGCCGTTTGGCAGTCATATTAAATGAAGCGAAAGAAGTTCTGTTTGATGAAAAGAGCAGAAGAGAATATGATTCTGGCAGAGATAAAAAAGAAACAAAATTAATTGATAAAATAGGCAATTATGAAATAGTAAATCAGCTTGCAGAAGGCGGGTTTGGTAAGACTTACCTAGGAAAACATCTTGTATTAAATGAGCCAGTATGTATAAAGATCCCTCATGAAAATGACAGCTTATTTGTGGAAATACTTCTTGAAGAAGCAAAAAGCATTTGGGATTTAAGGCATTATTCTTTACCTGTTATGAGAGATATAATCAAAGAACCAGATAGAATTGGACTTGTAATGAGTTATATACCAGGTAAAACCCTCGAGAAAATAGTAGAAAAAGTTGGACCTCTTGAACCAGAGCACGTAGCTTGGATTGTGGACAGGTCTCTAAATGTAATGCAATATTTACATTATAATGAAGTAATTCATGGAGATGTAAAACCACAGAACATAATAATCCAACCAAATACACATCAGATTGTACTTGTAGATTTTGGATTATCTGCAATAAAACCAAAAAAGACAGATTCTAATAAAGGATTCACGCCATATTTTGCATCTCCAGAACAGGAAAAGGGTTCTGTCCTATTACCTGCAAGCGACTACTATAGCTTGGGAATGACAATGATTTATGCATTAGGAGGAGATGTAGAATCAAAAAAGATACCAAGAAGCACTCCAGAACCATTAAGAGATTTTATATCAGATCTTATTGTGCGAGATGTCGAACAACGCCAAAAATTATACGAATCAAATATCTATGAAAAGTTCTCGAAAGTAAGAAAAGACTCATTTGGAAGAACATCATCGGGATTCAAAAAGATTCCGGGAGTTGACAATGAATAAAGGAATGAGCAAAAGTATGCACCTTGGGATTGAATTAGTAGAACAAGCTTTTGAAAGAATGAGGCCTAAAGAAATATCTCAACTTAGGTCAAACCCAAAAGAAAGAATAGTAGTAATAAAGGGTAATTATGATCAAGTAGAAAAGATTTTAGCAAATGCAAGACTGCCTTATAAACTACTAAATAGATTTCCAGACAAAAAGGATCTTAATCAGGGTGGAAAATATAGAGATTGTAAAATAATATTTGCAAACTGTGATTCTAGTTATCATGAAGATTTAGATGAAAAGAATGTAACAAGGGAGAACAAGAGAAGTATAATTGATTTTGTCGAGAATGGAGGAAGGCTCATAACAACAGATTGGGCTGTAAATATTGCAAAATATTTGTTTGGTAAACCTAGAGTAAAACAAGATATAACGGATGATGAAGTAGTCAGGGTAAAATTTTCATCAGATCGTGCAAGAGAAATGGCTGGGATAACTTATGGAAACGCAAGTCCTAAATGGTGGTTAGAATCATCTTCTGATATTATTCATATACCTAAAAATTCAGGAATAGTAAGTCTAATAGAAAGCGATGACTTAAATGAAAAATATGGTTCACCTCATATTGCAACTGGGTTTAACCATGGAACTGGTGAAGTTTTCAATTTTATAAGTCATCTAATAGCCCAAAGGCTAAAAAATTATGATAAAAGAGACAGAGAATGCATAGAAGCATTTCTTAATGCAACAAATACAACTCTTAGAAGTACAAATAAATCTAAGCTTACTTTTGGAGATATTGAAACAACTTATACTTTAATGCATACCGTTATTGAATTATGTAGAGATGAAAAAATACTGAATAAAAGTTATCAATTGAAAGGAGGTAATATTGAAAATGTCTGAAAGTGGAGATTTTACGCCAGCATCATGGGCACCAGCTCCAAGCTTTAGCAGTGCACGAGCAGCTTATGATAGCCATGCAGGAAGAAGCTATTCTGATGCCGTTGCAAAAGGAAAGAGCAGACATGCCGTCTTGGAATCGAAGTTAGATACAGATTCTGCGTCTCCTTTAGTAATTGTATCAGATGTTACTGGTTCAATGGGTGATGCTCCAGCAATTATGTTTGAGAAATTGCCTTATCTTTCAAATGAATGTAAAGAATATTTAGGCAAGGAAGCACAGATATGCTTTGCAGCAGTTGGAGATGCAAACGGAGATACATATCCTTTGCAAGTAAGAAAGTTTACTAAGGAAAGTGGTCTTGTAAAGACACTAAAAGAGCTCGTTATAGAAGGAGGTGGCGGAGGAACCAAGCAGGAAAGCTATGAACTTGCAGCAACATATTTTGCACATAACGTAGACATGCCTAAGGCAATACATCCAGTTCTAATCTTTATAGGGGACGAATCCCCATATGATACGGTCAGTAAAGCACAGGCAAAAGATGTCGCAGGAGTGACTCTTGAAAAAGATGTAAGTACAAGAAACATGTTTGATTCTCTGCAAAGAAAGTTTTCTGTCTATTTTATACAAAGACCTTATAGCCAACAAGGAGGAGAAACTATGAGCGGAGACACAAGACAGATTAGAACAAATTGGGAAAAATATATTCCTAGCGATAGAATTGTATATCTTCCAGATCCAAGAAGAGTTGTAGATGTTATTTTTGGACTGCTTGCAAACGAAACTGGCAAAAAAGATTATTTCGAAGGAGAATTGAAATCCAGACAAAATGCAAATCAGATAAAAGAAGTTCTGACAAGTTTAAGAGGAACAAGAATGATGCGTTCAGAAACTGTCCCAAAACTTACAGGTGCATCAATAACCAGAAAGAAATAATGAAAACCAACGATATGGAATTATTTGTTACATTGTGGCCATCATTTCCGCATTTCGCTCGGTTCGCATATGATGAAAGAATAGAAGGCATACGCCTTAATAGTGCTATGCTTGCTGTATCTGATCTAGATAGTGAACTTGAGCGAGTGCGGTCGTTGGGAGATATGCCTGTAAAATTATACTATGATGTAAAGGGAAGGCAATTAAGAGTTACAAAAGTTAACCCCTCAAATAGAAATTTGGAGTTAAGATTAAACCATCCTATTTCTGTAAATACTCCTACTCCTGTTTTATTTAAAGCTGGAGAAGATAGTGCTCTCTTAGTTGATATAAAAAATGGAGGATATGAATTAGTTTTTGCAGACGGTTCAAAATATGGCCCAAGATGTAATGTAAATGAAGGTGAATCATTACATATTAGAAGTCCAGATTTAGTTGTTGGAGGAGATTTATTCACAGACCTAGAACTTGAAAAGATAGAAAAAGTAAGAAAGGCGGGATTTACAAGATATTTTCTTTCTTATGTAGAATCTGGTGAGGATATTAATAAACTCAGAGATTTAGTTGGCAAGGATGCAGAGATAATTGCAAAAATAGAAAATAAAAAAGGCCTTGAATTTATTGCAAATAGTTATAGTCCAGATCCAAATACAAGCGCCTTGGCTGCAAGAGGAGATTTATATGTAGAACTAGAGAGACCACATGAAATAGCAAGAGCACTAAAAGAAATTATAAAAAAAGAACCTAAAGCAATGGTAGGTTCAAGATTTCTTTTATCTTTATTTAAGAATAATGTTCCAAGTTGTGCAGACATTGGAGATCTAGCTCATGTGTATGAGATAGGATATAAAAAAGTGTTGCTGTGTGATGAATTGTGTCTAAAGGAAGTACCATTGGCAAAGGCAATAAACGTTTTTGATGAATTTAGAAAAGATTATTGCACAATAAATTAAGTATTTCTAAAAACGTTCTCAATCCTTTTCAATTTAAACTGCGCAATCGCAACCAAAGAACTATCCTGTCTAGTAAGCTCATTGCGTAAAGAATCTGCAAGATTAAATGGATGTTTGCCATCACCCTTACGAAAAGTAACATATCCATTATCTCTAAGTTCTGCTCCTGGCAAAGGCAAACTATCCAGCCTTCCAGGCACAATGTCTCCAAACATAATGCCATTAAGTAAATTTGAAGAAGAACCATATCGAATTACTATCAAATCAGATCTCCTCATAAAATAAGGCAAATCGTCTTCATTTTCAGCAATCTTCAATTTAATCTGAGCTAAATCTACATTGCTTACATTAGAATTTTGAGAAATGTAATTTTGTGCACCTGTTAAAACATCTCTACGATGAACATAAGGCTTGAAACCATTAGACTCAAAATCACCATACAACTTATCAGACGCATCATCTTCAGACTTTCTACCAAACAAAAACTCTCTTTCAGACCCTACAAACTTAGCCAAAAATACATAACCCTTTATATTTTTCATAAATTCCACTTTCAGACAAGTTATTTAAGAATTATTGCATTCAAAACTTCAATTTAGAAAAGATTTTTAAACTTTAAACCAGTATTAAAAGCATGAAATTCCTTAGAGCAATAGGAATAGGAGCATTATTTTGGATTCTAATATTCATAGAGATAAGCATAACTATGATAGGACTCAAACTTTCAGACAGCATAGTTTACATAATACATTATATCTTTATGATTCCACTGATAATATTCTGCACTTGGTTATACTATAAATCAAAAGACAAAACAAATGGATTTTTATTAGGTTTATTCATAGTTGTAGTAGGAATAATTCTTGACATGATAATCACAGTTCCATTATTTATAGTTCCAGCAGGCGGAAGTTATGCAAGTTATCTATCAAACACTTACTTAATAACAGGATTCATAGAAGGAATACTTGTAACTGGAATATACGGTTTAGCCAAACGCAGATAAAAAATTATTATTCTTTCCAAACATCTCTGTATTTCTTAGCAAATTCAAAAAAGACATAAAACCCAGTCAGTATAGATATTTGAAAACTTACGAAATATAAAAATCCCACAACAAAAACAAGCAATGCAAAAGTAAAGTAAACTTTAACTCTTGCAGGCCATTCACGGATGTATCTAAATGTATTTAAACGAATTCCTCTTTCAGCCATTGTCTTAACGGACAGAGAGGTAGTGTCTGTCGAAAGTATCTACCTCTCTTTATTATGAATATCCTTAATCACCTCTTTACAAAATTTACCTAAAGCGCTTCAAGCGCTTCAAAATATTATTTTTGGATTACTTAATAAAAAAAGCCGTATTTAAACATTACTAGAAAAATAATTTTATTGACGATAAAATTTAATAAATCACAAAACTCTGATTGGTTTTGTTTATAGTTTTGTGATTGCAAGCAATTTCGAAGAAATTGTTGAACAGAAAATTGTAATCTCAAACAATTTTCTTGTGCCGTTGATAATCTCCAGTATCATAACTCCAATCTAAAAACTGGAGATTTCAACTAGCATTAAGTTTTAAAACAAGTTTGATATTAATTAATATGGCAAAAGAAATAAATCCAATAGCAAATGCATTCAAAACAGAGTGGAAACACTTGGGAAAAGGAAGAAAGACTTTCATCTTTTACACAATTCTTTTTCTTATAGCTGGAGTCATAGATTTAATGCACCCGCTCATAATTGGAATCATATTTAATAAAGTGCAAGACCAAATAACTTCGCAAGCAGAACTAACAAATTTGATATATTTAATTTTTCTATTATTAATCATTAATGGGATATTTTGGCCAATTCATGGATTTGCCAGAGTGTTAGAACAAAAAACAGGTTTCTTTGTGTATAGAAACTATGTTAATTCAAAAATAGAAAAAGTTTTAGAGTTGCCTATAAAATGGCACAAAGACCATCATTCTGGCAGTACAATAGATAAAATTGGCAGAGGTGGCTCAGCAGTTAGCTCATTCTCACGAGGCACAACATTTGAAATTTTTTATGCAATAGTAAACATGTTAGGTTCAGTAATAATTTTATTATTTTTTGATATTCGCGCAGCAATATTAGCATTATTCTTTTCAGCAGTCACTTTATATTTTATATATAAAATGGACTTAAAACTTAACAAACAATACAAAGAAATCAATAATTATGGGAACAAAGCCGCAGCAAAAATATATGACTATGTGAGCAATATAATAACAATAATAACTCTTCGCCTTAAACCTACAGTAAAGAAAGAAATTGATTCGAGTATAATGGCTAGTTATAAAGTAGAAAAAAAGAATGTTGTGCTAAATGAAGTTAAATGGGCTACTGCAAGCATGTCCATTTCATTGATGACTGTAATTGTTCTAAGCCTTAAAGCATACACGGATTATAATACGACAGGTGTAATAAAAATAGGAACATTATATATTTTATATAGTTATCTTAATCAAGTAGGCCAAACATTCTATAGATTTGCAGGGCTATATGGAAATATTGTAAGATTTAGTTCCCAAATAGAAAACGCCAAATCGATAGATCAAGAATTTGATAAAGTTAAAACTGAAAGTTTTGATGAACTTCCACAAAACTGGCAAAATATTGAGGTAAAAAACATCTCATTCAATCACAACAAAAAACAAGCGAAACTTCATGTAGACAATGTGAACGTTAAATTTCAAAAAGACCAGAGAATCGCATTTGTAGGAAAATCTGGTTCAGGTAAAAGTACAATGCTTGCCTTGCTGCGTGGACTGGTAAAACCAGAGTCTGGAAAAGTTATAGTCAATGGAGAATACATAAATAATGGATTTGATAAAATTAGAAATACAATAACTCTAATACCTCAAGACCCTGAAATATTCAATAACACAATAGAATATAATATCACAATGGGAAGTCGCACTGAAAAGAGTGATTTGAACAAAGCAATATCAATGGCTCAATTTAAAGAAGTCATAAGCCGTCTTCCAAAAGGTCTCCAAACAAACGTCCTAGAAAAAGGAGTCTCATTAAGTGGTGGAGAAAAACAACGCTTAGCCTTAGCAAGAGGATTATTAGCAGCAAAAAACAGCGAGATAGTTTTAATGGACGAACCAACAAGCAGTGTAGACACTATAAATGAAATAAAAATTTATGACCAAATAATGGAAGAATTTAAAGACAAAACAATTATTTCAGCAATTCATAAACTACATCTTCTAAAGAAGTTTGATTACATATACATATTTGACAAAGGTAAAATCATAGCTGAAGGAACGCTAACAGAATTAAAAAATAATCCAATATTTGCAAGAGTCTGGAATAAATACCATAGTAAATAATTTTTAAATCTCAATAACTTATTACTTCAATTCCATCAATTCTAGAATAATCTTTTATATTTCTCGTAATAATCTTGGGACATTCATTTTTGAGAAGTATTGCACCAACAAACATATCATGAGAATCTATTATATTCCCCTCTTTCGATAAATTACCTAACTGTTGGGCTGCAATTTTAGCACATCCTTCATCAAAAGGTAAAACAGTTATATTTGAAAATAGTTTATCAGCAAGAATTTTTTCTTCTTCACACATATCCTTTCTTTTATAAATCCCAAATAGAACTTCAAATTTATTTATCTCTGTAGTTATAATTAATCCTTTATTAGCACTTATAATATCGATAGCATTTTGTTTAGCCCTAAGAAAATCAATAATGCAATCAGAATCAAGACCAATCATGCATCCTCTTCACCTTTTCAAGAAGATTTTTTGTAGTTCTCTTTTTTAATTCTTTGATATCATTTTTCATTTCTTCTATCTCTTTATCTGGGATATTTTTCCAAGCACCAGCAAACTGCATAATATCTCTTTTTTCTTTAACCGTTCTGCGAATAACATCAGAAAAGCTCTCGCTAGCTTTTTTCCTTGCTAACAGTAACCTATATACATCTTCCATAATTGAGATATTCTTAACTGCCATGTGTACACATATGTGTATGTGTATATAAACTTTTGCAATTACAAACTCTTAACAAACTCATTTATCTCATCTTTAGTCTTTACAGCCATCAAAGCCGAACGAGCTTTAGAAGCCCCATCAAAACCCTTTAAAAAACTCGAGCCAAGATATTTAACCCGAGACATATCAAAAACCCCAAACTTCTCAGACAATTTAATATATTCAGAAAAACCGTTAAGTCTTTCATTCTTAGTTATCTCTTTTTCTTTCCCAGTTTTCATATAATTTAAGATCGAACGGAAAATAAATGGATTTCCAATTGCAGCGCCTGCAATCATAGCGCCATCAGCAATATCAAGCATTCTTTCAGCAGTAGAACCATCAACAACTCCCCCATTCCCAACAATCGGAATGCCGATCTCGCGTTTAACTTTAGAAATCCACGACCAATCAGGCAAAGAACTAGAACGTTGTTCAGCCGTTCTAGCATGAATAGTAATTAAATCAGCGCCAGCTTTCTCAACAACTTTAGAAACTTCCAAGACATTATTATTTTTATAACCTAATCTAATCTTGGCCGTAACAACATGTCCA
>Ga0209542_10007463_pt1 | contig 20781 bp, 24 predicted proteins | sample RifCSPhighO2_01_FD_184028 | JGI IMG/M metagenome (GOLD analysis project Ga0209542, IMG submission 184028) | Soil microbial communities from Rifle, Colorado - Rifle CSP2_plank highO2_0.1 (SPAdes) (version 2) | ecosystem: Environmental > Terrestrial > Deep subsurface > Rock core/Sediment ... | reverse complement strand
GAAGGCAAATCAGGCTCTAATCTAGACAGAGCTGGACTTCAAGACCTGCTTATTAGATGCCAAGAAGACAAAACTATCCAGGGCATTATTGTAACTGAAGCTGATAGATTAGCTCGTGGAAATGACGCTTATATCCCCATTAGAGCAATGCTTAAGAAGTTTGGGGTCAAAGTCTATGCGGTTACTCAACCGATGATTAATGATACTGAAGAAGGTGAAATGTTCGGAGAGATTCTTGCTTCAATCAATGGCTTCTTTTCCAAAATGACCAGAAGAAAATCAATGAGAGCACTTGATGAGAAAGCTATCCGTGGATGGTGGCCTGGTAAAGCCCCACTTGGTTACAAAAATGTCAACATTGGCACAGAAGAAAAGCCAGATAGAGTTATTGCTATTGACGAAGACGAGGCTATTTATGTTCGAGAAATCCCCAAACTATACAACACGGGATATTCTTACCAGGAAATATCAGACAAACTATATGAACAAGGGTTAAAAGGTCATCAAAACGGCAGAATCTCACCAGAAGAAGTTAGAAAAATTCTCTTTAGTGACTTCTATTTAGGAGAGTTTTTATGGAGAGGCAAGAAATATCAGGCTAAACATCTACCACTCTTCAAATATTTAGAAGTCCAAAAAGCCCGTAATAGATCACACGAAAAAGGGCATGCTCAACCAACACAGAAATCCCGTGATAAATTCCTGTTTAAAAGACTTCCATTTTATTGTGCCAGTTGTAAGGACTTAAAAATAACTGCTGAAGCCAAACACAAGTACTACAAAACAACCAGAGGAGATGTAGAGTATGTCTTCTATCACTGCACAAAATCTAAAGGTGGTTGGACTTCATGCCCTCAACCCAGTATTAACAGAGATAATTTAATCCTTGAGTTTGCTGAAAAGGTGGTAAGACCTATTGATATTGATGAAGAGCTGGCAGAATTTCTTCTTGAGGAAATAGACAAGGAATTTGTTCAAAAGAAAGACCAACAACAAGCCTTACTTGAATCAATTAACAGAAGACTAGGGCAAATTGATTCAGAGCTAAAGAACCTCTTTGAGATGCGTGTAGCGGGCAAGATAAGGTCATTAGGAGATAAGACACCTGATCAAGTGTATGAGGATTACTGTGCTGAGAAAGAACAGGAAGCAAAAACCCTCAGAACCACTAAATTGAAGCTAGAAAGAAATAGTGTTGACCTAATGAAAAAAGCTTCGAACTTCTATTCTCTTTGTCTTGACGCCACAAACCAGTTCTTAAGAGCACTTGAAGACAAACAATACCTATTTTTAAGGAAAGTAACTTCGAACCTGTTGTTAGATAACAAACAGCTTGTTGTGACGCACCAATTCCCATTTACAAGTCTCTTAAAACCTCGTGACATCCTACTTGGCTCCCCCGCCTGGATTCGAACCAGGAACCTTCTTCTTACAGAAATCCTCTTGTTACCAAAAGGTCTGGACTATCTTATTCCGCCTCTTCGGCGGATCAGGTATATAGTCTCTACACATTTTAGGGTACCATTCGGCACCCTATTTAGCTCGGGATTGTCCTACAAAAATGCAGGAGTCCCCCGAATTAGCCTGATTTTCGATACGCATTACTGCGTAAAGCTGCCTTATGACAGGAAGCTGCTCTACCGTTGAGCTACAGGGGAATATATTTTTTAATGAACTGCCTTCCGCGATAACTTTTTAACTGTTTTTCTCTTTCTAAAGCCTCTGCTCTTGTTTGGACTTCTTCTTTATAAATTAACTCCCATTCTCCATCAAACATTGCTGTGTATGCGGTCTTAAATATCTTTCTTCTTGTTAGATCGAGTCTCTCTTCTAAATTTTTAGTTTGACCAATGTATATTTTATTATTCCTCTTGTTATATACGGCGTAAATATAAAACATATATCTATTATAGCCGCTCTACCTCCGCCAGCTGGCGGAGAGCTACAGGGGAATAATAGAAATTTCTAATTTCTAATTCTTAATTTCTAAATATAGGTTAATGTGCGTAGCGAATTTTAGCATGAAATGAGGCAAAAATCTAGATTAGGGGGGTGCTTATATATGAGAATTAACAGTATATAAGTAATATATAGTTAGCCTAATAAGTGAAAACTTAACTCAAAAATCTACATATTTCCGGGCAAATAAGTCGGCTGATTTTTCTTGTTGGTTAATCTCTTCTTTAGTTTGTCTCTCCAGAATAGAATTTCTGTGTCCCAGCATGACATGGCCTATTTCATGGGCGATGGTGTAGTGAATCTGTGAGGAAGATTGCATGAGGAGCTCATCACCCAGAATTATAAGATGTTGATCCTTCAGATCATTTCCTGTAAGAGTGAAGCCCCAGGCATCGTCCATGGAACCGACAAACCAGCAATTTCTGGTTACAAAATAGATGATCTTTTCTTCCATAAGAGAAAGTACTTCACAGACGTGACGCTTCATCATTTTCGTACCCACGAGTTTGCCTCCAAAAGCATGGTAAATTTCCTTGACACTCTTTCTCATGGAGAAATTTTAACATAATTATATAAGCTGGGAGATGATATAATTATCTTATGGCGGAGAGCGTGATAATTGTACCAGTACTTACTGCAGAACCGATTGTGGGGAAATGGAGAAAAAAGTATGACCCTGTGGCACTGCATGGCATACCCGCACATATCACACTTCTTTATCCATTCTTAAATCCTGCCTATTTAACCAGCGATATACTCGATAAGCTGGGAGATATTTTCTTTAAGACGCATAAGTTTTCCTTTGCACTGACTAGAATAGATACATTTCCCGGAGTAGTTTACCTGGAACCGGATCCCAAAGAAAATTTCATACAGATAACCCAGACACTGGTAAAGAATTTTCCGGCTAATCCTGCCTATAGTGGGAAATATCCGGAGATACATCCGCATTTGACTCTGGCACAGCTAACCAATAATTCTGATACTGATAGAGTGGAGGCTGAAATAGCGGCCGATGTACTAGGCAAACTGCCTCTGACAGCTGTAGCTGAGGAAGCCTGGTTGATGGTGAAAGAAGATGTGCAGTGGACACTCAAGAGAGAATTTTCTTTTCTGTAGTTACTTTTTAATCGGTAGTTTGACTCGGAAAGTGGAACCTTTGCCTGGATGACTGTCCACTTCAACACTGCCTTCATGGGCTTTCACTATTTGATGGGTAATATAAAGGCCGACACCTAAACCTTTGTAATCTTTGTTCGTTACTCCCCTTTCAAACCTTTCAAATATTATCTGCTGTTTGTCTTTGGGGATACCGATACCTTGGTCGGTGACGCTTAAAACGGCGATACTACCTCTTTTATTTAGATCAACCTGAATGGGTTTGCCGCTGCCATATTTTTTGGCGTTGGAGAGTAAGTTTATGACCACCTGCTCGAGTCTTATTCTATCCCAGTGGCCTTCAATAGTTTCTTGGGGTGTAAATTTTATAATTTTGTCCTCCTGATTTATGGTGGAACGGGAAATAACATCAGAGACTATTTTGGAAAGATCGACTTTCTCAAGTTCCAGATGGAGACGTCCTGAGGTAATGAGTGAGACATTTAGCAGATCGTTGATCATTTTGGAAAGTCTTTTGGTTTGGCCTTCGGCACTTTCGAGCATGACCATTAGGCTTTTGACGGAAAATTTGGCGAGTGAAACATTTCTTATGTTGTGCAAAACAAGCTGGATCTGAAGAAGCATTGAAGTCAGAGGGGTTTTCAGTTCATGGGAAGCAATGGATAGAAATTCATCCCGGGATCTTATCTCTTTTTTGGCCTTCTCGAGATTGTCCTGGCTAACTGTATACATATTCATAAGAATTTTTTCTCTTTCTTCGAGTCTTTTTATGACGTCTGACTTTCTTTGCAGTTCTATAATCCATAAAAGGGTAAAACCTGAGATAATAAAAAGAGTTATTATAAGCATGTTTTCAAGGAGATTAAAATTTCCCAAAATACGTAAATAAGCAAGAGTGATAGAGGAGACAGTGATGGCAAAAAAACCAAACAATATGCCACCTCTGAAGGCAGAAAAGGCAATGGCAGGAAGAAAGAGAAAGGCAGGCAATAAATTGTTATATATGGAAAAGAAATAAACATAGATGGCAATCAGAGATACATTCAAGACAAATAATATGAGAATATTCGTAAGCTTCTTTTTGAAAAAAGTATTATTCTTTATTTCCTTCTCTATTTCTTCCTTTTTCATATTTATATTTATCGGCGATATTCTTTTTTGACTTTAGAGCCAAATTTTTCCAGAAGTTTTTCGATTTTGGGATCGATGATATATAGACAATAAGGAGACATCTTGTTTTTATCATAGAAATTTTGATGATATTCTTCAGCAGTATAAAATGCACCAAGAGCGGAAATTTCGGTGACGATGGGATCTTGATAGACTTTTTTTTCTTCCAGTTCTTTTTTGGAGGCCAGTGCTTTTTCTTTTTGGACATCATCAGCATAGAAAATGGCGGATCTATACTCGCGTCCTACATCGTAATCCTGTTTATTAAGAGTAGTGGGATTATGGACTGCCCAAAAAACTTCAAGAAGTGTTTCGTAGGAAATAATAGAGGGGTCAAAAACTATCTTTATGGCTTCAGCGTGGCCGGTCGTACCTGAGACAACTTCTTCATAAGTCGGGTTTTCTTTATCTCCTCCGGCAAAGCCAGTGACCACTTCTTTTACACCTTCAAGTCTTCGGAAAACAGCCTCGGTACACCAGAAGCAGCCGCCGGCGAAATAAGCATTTTCAAGTTTTTCCATCTTTGGGTATAAACTTAAGTGATAAAGAATTGACACAATGACGGGTGTTTTTGGGTGTATAATGCTCTCCTTCAAAGACGTGTCCCAGGTGGCCATTACAATTGGCACATATAATTTCTGTTCTTGAACCGTCGGGGTCGGGGACTCTTTTGACAGCGCCTTTTATTTCCTGGTCAAAACTGGGCCAGCCGCAGCCTGAATGAAATTTGGTAGATGACTCATAAAGCGGGGCGCTGCATCTTCGGCAATAATAAGTGCCTTCGACAAAAAAGTCATCATATTCACCAGTGTAAGGGGCTTCGGTGGCTTTGTTTACCAAGACGTCAAATTCTTCAGGAGTAAATTTATTGAGTTTCATCGAGTCAATATTACTCAAGATAGTCTTTCAATTTTTTACTACGACTGGGGTGGCGAAGTTTTCTTAGCGCCTTCGCTTCTATTTGTCTTATGCGCTCGCGGGTGACGCCAAATTCGGCGCCGACTTCTTCCAGGGTACGTGGTCTTCCATCTTCAAGACCAAAGCGAAGAATAAGGACTCTTTTTTCCCGGTCGGATAATGTATGCAAAACTTCTTCTAAGTGTTCTTTCAAAAGTTCGCGGGAGGCGCTATCATAAGGCGAGGGCTGAGTGGTATCCTGGATGAAGTCTCCCAAAAATGAATCTTCGTCATCACCAACTGGGGTGGCAAGTGAAGTGGGTTCTTGGGACACTTTTATGATTTCCCGGACCTTATCAACATCTACCTCCATGGCAGACGCGATTTCCTCGGGGGTGGCTTCACGCCCTAATTCCTGCATAAGCCTTCTTGAGATTTTAAGGAATCTATTGATGGTTTCGACCATGTGGACAGGGATTCTTATGGTTCTGGCCTGATCGGCAATAGCGCGTGTGATGGCTTGGCGAATCCACCAGGTGGCGTATGTGGAAAACTTATAACCTTTGCGCCAGTCGTATTTCTCAACAGCTCGAATTAAACCCTGATTTCCTTCCTGGATAAGATCTAGAAGAGAAAGGCCGCGGCCGATATATTTTTTGGCTATGGAAACGACGAGTCTTAGGTTAGATTCGATAAGTTTGTGTTTGGCGCGTCTTTCCCCTTTTTCATATCTTTTGGCCAGATCGATCTCATCTTCAAATTTAAGAAGCGGAATTCTGCCGATTTCCTTAAGATACATTCTGACTGGATCTGAGATGCCGCCTTCATGTATAACGGCCAGGGATTCCAGCTCTTTTTCGAGTTCCGAAACAGCCCGCTGTGCATCTTTTTCTTCTTCATCTGAGAGAGTCTCAAAGACGTCGATGCCAGCTTTTATAAGCCGGTCATAAAGATCATCTATTTCTATAAGATGCTCTTCCGGCTTGGGGTAGACTGCCAAGATATCATCCTGGGTAATAAAGCCGTTTTCTTTGCCTTCTTTTAAAAGCTCTTTAACAGTATGAGTAGCATCTTTTTTGCTTTTGGCACTGGAATGCGCTTTGGGAAGGGGTATTTTTTTAGTTTTTTTGGCTTTCATAGGCTATATTATAATCTTAAAGGTACCTTTTCTCCAAATCGTGTATTTGGGAGAGAAAATTTTTAATATTGTTTTGGGCTTCTTTTTCTTCTTTAGTGCTGTCTTTCTTCTTTAGATTAGTCGTAAGAGAGTTGATTGTCCTTCTTAGGGAGAATATCCTGATACTGGCGGCAGTTTTTTCAAGATCCCTGGTAAAAGAAGCCTCATCTTTGGTCAAGAAATCGATATCCTGTAGATAGGCTTTATCAAAAGTAGGGGAAATTTCCGGCGTGAGTAATTTGGAAATTAGTTTAATATTTAAGTCCTGGTTTTTTTGGAAGTAATTTTTTAAGATTTCAAATATCTTCCCGATAGTAGGCAATTTCAGATCAGATATATTCAAGAGTTTAATTGTTTTTTCGAGTGTTTCTTTTGGTTTGGTAGAATGAAGAAGAAGAGATAACAGATGCTCTTCAAGAAGCTGGGTTCTGTCGGGAGTGGTAGTTACCGGGCTACTTGGGAGTGGTTTTTCTTTAATTCCTTTTTTTTCTTTCTCCAATATAAGTTCTATGGACTCGTAACTTACGTCCAGATTTTTGGAAAGAAGCTTGATGTAATGAGACAGCACAATGGGATTTCCTATGCGGGAGAGAAACGGAATTACATAACTGCCAATATTTTTTTTACCGGAAACAGTTTCTTTATCATATTTTTGCATGGCATTTGATATCAGAAAATCATATATATTAACAGTATTTTTTACAGCTTTTTTCCAAAGGGAAGGATCTTTTCTTATACATTCATCGGGGTCTTTACCGATAGGCAATGTGACGACTTCCAGGTTTAGACCGGCGTTTTCGGCGGCCGTGATGCCTTTTTTGGCAGCTTCCAGACCTGCAAAATCGCTATCAAGGGCAAGTTTTAGGTTTTCAGTGTATCTTTTGAGTAGATTTATCTGCCCTTCTGTGAAGGCTGATCCTTTGATGGCTACTATATTGGTGACTCCTGACTGGTAAGATGAAAGAAAATCAAATTCTCCTTCCACAATGACGGCTTCTTTTTCCCGTCTTATGCTCTCGGCGGTTTTGTCTAATCCGTATAGCGCATTTCCTTTGATGTATATGGGAGTTTCGGGGGTATTGATATACTTGGCCCCTTGATTTGCTTCGGAGGATACTTTTGCATCCAATACGCGGCCGGAGAAGCCGATGATATTGCCGCGATGGTCACGGAGTGTAAACATGAGCCTTCCTCGGAAGCGGTCGTAGATTGTGCCCCGGTCTGTTTTTATGACCAGACCAGCTGTAATCATCTCATCTTGACTGTATTTTTTTTTCTTAAGAAAACGAATAAGCGCGTCCCAAGAATTGGGGGCGTAACCTAGGGTAAAGTTTTTTATGATTTTGTCGTTTAGACCTCTATCTTTGAGGTATTCATGAGCTTTTTTGCCTAAACTGTGACTGGTTAAAATATAGTGATAGTATTCTGAGGCTAAATGGTTTAGGTCGTAGAGTCTTTCTTTTATTTTAAGACCCTCGGTGGGCTGGTAGGAAGAAAGGGTAATGCCTGCTTTTTGGGCAAGAATTTTGAGAGCCTCGACAAATTCGATATTTTCCCATTTACACAAAAATTCAAATATATCCCCACCCATGTTACAGGCGCCAAAACAGTGCCAAGTACCGCGCTCTGGGGAAACGACGAAAGAAGGAGTTTTTTCGCTATGGAAGGGGCATAGAGCCTTGAAATTGCGGCCGGCTTTCTTAAGCTCGATGTATTCGCCCAAGAAAGAAACGATGTCAATTTTGGATTTTATGACTTCAAGATCGTTCATAGACAGGGATATTGTAACACGAGGGTAAAGTAATTTAAGTTAATTACTTAATTATTTTCTTAAGGGGTTTGTCTTTTTCAAGTAAATAGAGATTTATATCTTTATTTATATTCCAGGTTTTTGTAACTTTTACCGGCTTGATACTATCTATTTCCCAAAGATATCCTTTTAATATTTTATTTATTGGTACTTTGGAGTAAACGAAGAGATATTGAGCATAGGGATATTCGGTGACGTCTAAAGGTAGACTTCCCTCTATGGTCAATAAATAACGAAGAGCCATCGCGCGAGTATCACCGGTTAAAACATCTACGATATTATAGTTTTTTCTGTTTTGGGAAAGAATAATATTTTCAACTTTTTTGAGGGCTTGAAAATTCCAGTATTGAGGAAGACTAAAACCCCTATCAGGCACGGGTAAAATCTTATTCAGACTCCAAAGAAGATATAAAGCAAATAAAATAAGAAGTAAATTTTTGTTGATTTTTCTTACTTTTTCCAGGGCATAAGAGATGATGTAGACTGCGAAAGGAACCAAACCAAAGAAATAATAATCCATAGGACGTTTTCCGGATAGTGTCCCTTTGGATGAAGTGAAATATTGCCAGATGGTTGATAAGTTATAGAAATTATGCCGAATTTCAAAGAGAAGAAGAGGGAAAAAACCAATAATAAATCCCAAAAAAACAAGTATAAAATTTAGTTTTGGGGACTTAAGGATAAGAACTAAAGAGATAACAGAAGCAAATAGAGATAATATAAAGGAGTAGTGGATCTGCATACCTAAGCCCAGAAGAATTCCAATTAATAGAAGAATAAGATTGTTTAGCTTATTGGTATAAGAGAGTTTAAGGATAAGAGCAAAAATTATTCCAGACAAAGGTATGATGAAGTTTGGGTGCCATTGGAAACGGGAATATTCAACAATAAGAGGAGTAAAAATATAAATGAGAACAAATAAGAGAGGCATAAGCGTTTTGGGCCACTTTTTCTGCAGGACTTTATAGACAGTAAGAAGTGAGATCAGTTGAAATAAAATCAGAGTATATGAGACTGCGAAAGGGTGAAACTTAGCGATTGCCAGAGGAGGTATAAGCATGTAATAAACGACTGGACCGGCAAAGAAAAATCGACCTTCTTGCACAAATGAGGAAGGAGGACCGATGAGAGTAAGTTTGCCAGTTGTGTATATTTCATGGATTTTGAGAAGTTCTAATCCTTGATCTGATCCGAAATTGAGTGAGTCTTCAAAATGATAGAGCCTTAGAAAAAGGAAAAGAAGGATGAGTATTATTATCTTAATATTTTTATGGATTATATAAAAAATTTTCTTCAATAACGTGATTATAATGCAATTTGTATTTAAATATTATTTTTCGATAAAAACGATATCAGTAATTTAACTAAATATCCTATAGTAATTATGCTTATTTGGGATAGGGGAGAGGGAACTATGAAGCTAACCAACCACCATCGATTACTAATGTAGCTCCTGTAGTGTAACTGGCCTCATCCGATGATAGAAAGACCGCGGCGGCAGCTATCTCCTCGGGCTTCCCTACTCTTTTTAGGGGTATTTTGGGAAGGAATGTTTGCATTTGTTGGGGGTCGCTAATCATACTTTGGGTCATTTCTGATTCGATAAGACCGGGAGCTATACAGTTGACCAAAATTCCCATAGGGGCCAGCTCATCAGCTAGAGCCTCAGTAAAGGCCACTACCCCACCTTTACTGGCACAATAATGGGCAATCATGGGAAAGCCTATCCCTACTCCACCCATGGCTACTGAGGCAATATTGACTATTCTGCCCCATTTATTTTTGGCCATCTCTCGGGCTGCTGCTTGGGCTACCAGGAAATAGCCTTTGAGGTTGGTATCGAGGGTTTTGTCCCATTGCTCTTCAGTCATATCCAGAAATGCAGCAAATTCGGCAACTCCAGCATTATTAACTAAGATATCCAGTCTGCCGAAAGTTGCAACAGTTTGGGCAATACCGGTAGATATATCATTTTTTGAGGTGACATCCATTTTGAGGGCGAGGGCTTCTTTGCCATCTGCTTTTAACTGACTAACTAGCTCATCAAGCTTCTCCATTCTTCGTGCTGCAACTGCTACTTTGGCACCCTGATGAGACAAAGTTTGAGCGATGGATCTTCCTATACCACTTGATGCGCCTGTAACTAAGGCTACTTTTCCAGTCAAATCAAACATAAACTTACCCCTTTCAATCATATTAAACACCTATCAGGTGAAAAGTTCAAATCGAATGCGCTCTTCTTCTATACTCAAATCTTTTAAAAGTTTTTTCATAAGATCTACAAAAATTGGCGGTCCGCAGATAAAGAAAATGGGCTGGGAATTGACATCTATTTCTTTTTGCAAAATATCTTTGGTAAAAAATCCTCTATAACCGGTCCAGGTATCTTCGGGTTTTAAGTGGGATAGAATATGAACCATTTTAAGATTTGGTAGTTTTTTATTAATATTTTCTAATTCCTTTTGATAGGCAATGGTATCTTCGGTTCTGCTTCCATAAAGCAGGGTGATTTGAGGATTCAATTTTTGAGCAATGAAAAAACGAAGCATAGACATAAAAGGGGTAATTCCAATGCCGCCAGCAAGAAATACGGCATTTTTAATATTTTCCGACCAAGTAAATTTACCAAAGGGTCCGGAAATATGTAGAGTCTCCCCCACCTTTTTTTGGGAAAGACTTTGGGTCCAAAAACCGTAGACTTTGATACATAACTCTAAATAATCTTTGGACGTAGGAGATGAGGCTATGGAAAATAGATGTGATTCTTGTGGGTTTTTATAGTCGGGATTTTTCACCTGGCAAAATTGTCCGGGCAGAAAATCAAAAACCTGGGGAGACGATTTGGGTTTTAACTTGAGAAGATAGACATCACCGGGTAAGGCGTCAATGTGATCAATGACATATTCCTCAAAAAGCATATAATTTAAAATTCAATGACAGTTTTTATTCTGCCGCTTGGGTATTTCAGAGTATCTTCGAAAGCTTGCTTGGTTTGGGAAAATGGATAGTGATGAGTAATAAAACCTTTTGTGTTGAGTTTTTTTTGGGTAAGAAGATTTATTGATGATGGAAAAGAATCCCTACAGGTCCAGGAGCCTATAATTTCCAGTTCGTTTTTGATGATAGTCATCATGTTTAGTGATACGGGTTTATGAAAAACACCTAGAATAACAATCTTGCCGCCTTTTTTGACCAGATCAAGAGCTAAGGTGAGTGTGGACTCTAAACCCACGACTTCAAATACTTTATCAGCACTTTCTTTTTGGGAAGTAAGTTTTTCTCTGGTATTAAAACTTTCATTAATCAATCCTTTTTTGACGGCATAATCAAGACGAGAATTTTCGATATCATAGCCATGGACTCTGGCTTTGGCGGCTTGGACTACTGTATCAATAAGAAGACCTATGGGGCCCTGTCCGATGACAGCCACTGTTTCACCTTTTTTCAACGTGGCTTTTTTGGCTGCATAGACAGCTATAGATATAGGCTCTACCAATACCCCATCATCATAAGATAAGCTTGGGGGGAGCGGAAAGACTAAATGCTGGGGCAAAGATAAATATTCCTGTAATGCTCCATCGGTATTTATGCCGATTGCGACGGAGTTGTTACAAAGATTTATTTTTCCTTCTTTACAAGAGCGGCACATTCCACAGCCTAAAACATGTTCAGCTACCGCCTTTTGGCCTATTTTAAAACGAGTAACCTGTTTACCTATTTCGATGATATCTCCAACAAATTCATGACCTAGAACAAGAGGAAGGGGAGTTTTGAGACTACCTTTATATATATGAATATCAGTTCCGCAGATACCGACTTTTTTTATTTTCAGAAGTACATCTTGGGGGCCAATTTTGGGTCTCGGGACTTCTTCGATCTTTAAGTCAAAAGGACCGGAAAATACCGCTTTTTTCATTTATTTATTTCCGCTTTAACACTATTTTCCAAATCATCAAATGAGGAAATGTTGAGTTTTTTGCCGTTTAAGAAAAATGTGGGTGTGGCATTGACACCTAAGCTGTTGCCGGCGGCAACATCTCTATTTATTTTATCTTTCAGTTTGGGATCATTGATATCTTTATCGAATTTTTCTTTGTCGAGTTTGAGAACGGTGGCGCCTTCCATAATCACTTCATCTGAAAATTTTTGTTGATTTTCGAAAAGATATTCGTACATCTCCCAGAATTTGCCTTGTCTCCCCGCGGCTTCGGCGGCGAGGGCGGCTTTTTCGGCAAAGGGATGTGTATTATAAAGAGGAAAATGTCTGTAGCCAAAAAGGAGTTTGTCTTTATATTTGGTGATGATGCCATCCACAAGCGGTTTAAATGTACCGCAGGCGGGACACTGAAAGTCGGAAAATTCAACAAGATAAGAAGATGCATTTTTGTTTCCCTTGGTATATGTATCACTGGGCAGTAAATCAGATCTGGACAGTGTTTTCTCCGGCTGGCTCATGAAAAATACAGCTCCGGCGATGATGGCAACTGTAGCTAATAATATACCTATAAATAATTTAGATTCGCCGCTTAATTTCATTTATTAAATATCTCCCTTCTTGCAGTTAGTAATGCTAATACAAATATAATTGCCATATTAACTGCCGATATGGCACACCAGGTACAGATAGCTTTTATAACAAATATTTCGGTATATGTAAACCAGCCAAGAAAAAGAATGCCAAAAGTAGCAATACCCAATTGGCCATAGATAAAATTTTTATTTGTGGCTGTTGTCCTGACAAATGATAAAAGAATCAAAAAAGCATAACCTAGGAGGCCAAAGGCAGGAACGGGAATACCAAAAGGGTAGCTGGAGCTGCTTTTTCTGACTATTTCACAGCCGGAATTAACACAGATGATGGAAGATCCCCTTAAAAAACTTTGAAGAACATATATAGCAATGAAAAAACCAATAATGGAGAGGAAGAATATAATTCTGTTATAGAAAATAGATTTGGCGATAACTTTAGTTTGAGACACGATGTTATTTTAGTATATTTTTGATTTCCTGTATATTATATGTGAGATAGATCACAATATTTTTCTTCTTCCTTTACACTGATGATATACTAAGAGTGTCAATATGGTAGATACCAAGGGAAAATTAGAATCATTCTTTTCTTCTTTTACTTCTTTAAAATATGGCAGAGATGCGTCACTTATTAAACCTCAAGATATTATTTCCCATATATTCTACTTGGAATCCGGTTATATAAGGCAATATCTTATATCGGGAGAGGGTGAGGAAATTACTATTCACATCTTTAGACCTGGGTCATTTTTCCCGATGATGTTGGTACTTTCTAATACTACTAACAAGTATTATTTTGAGGCAATGACGAGCGTATCTATCTACAAAGCGCCGATAGAAAAGGTGATAGAGTTTATAAAGAATAATCCTGATGTAAACTTGGAACTATCAAAAAGGCTGTCGCAGGGAATAGCGGGACTTTTGGTGAGAATTGAAAACCTTATTTTTGATGATGTAGAGCAAAAATTGGCATCACTTCTTTTTTATTTAGGAGAGCATTTCGGTGAAGAAAAGGCAGGAAAGCGCGTTATCAAACTTCGACTGACACATAAGGATATTGCTACATGGATAGGCACCAGCCGCGAGTCAGTATCCAGACAGATGAAACAATTTGAAAAAAATAAACTTCTTTCTTATAAAAATGGTGAAATAGTGTTGATAAATCCCGGGAAAATTAAGTTGGTAGTTTAGGAGGCTATATTTCCACAAGAAATAGAGCAATTAAGAAAACCCAGGTACTTACATAAATTGGAATTATTTTTTTTCTCTTTTTGAAAAACTGGGGATATCTTGCTTTTGTAAAATTAAATTTTCCCGGAACATATTTGGATTTGATAAATCCTTTATAAAACTCAACCACCATACGTTCCAATCCCCAAGTGGCTAAAAGCAGAAAGAGCGGTGTGTGGGCAAAAAAGGATAAAAGAAATCCCGACAATAGTCCAAGTGTTGGGCTTCGAAAAAACTTACGCAACTCAAATCCTTCAAAAAAACCGTCTTTATAAGCTCCACCCACACCGGTGATGAGTCCTGTAAACAATCCTAAGAATGGACCTGAAATACTGGGGGGCAGAAAATTATAGATTTTCAGCGCACTGGCTATCAAAAGTATAAAAGTAGTGAAAGCCAAGATTCCTAAGATAAGGCGTTTTAGTCTGGAAGTAGGAATAATACGAAAAATATGGACCATAGAGGGTATTTTGTATATGTGTTGCGGCTCCTGTCGGATGAATTGCTTATAAGTCTCTGTAAAAATTCGAGAACAAGCAACAAAGGAGAGAAAGAGAATTACAAAAGATATGCCGTTGGTTTTAATGAATAATAAAACAAATAATGATGATAGGGTACCAATGATAATCTCCCGAAAAAATCTGGAAAGAATGAATTTCTCATAAGGACTGTCTTTATATGCGCCATAGCAGGCGGCATGAAGCCCAGCCAACATACCTAGAATAATTATAAAGACATATTGCATGGAATTATTTTAGCAGAAAGAGGGGGAAAAAGAGATTGGATTTTGAAGAACTAATTTGATTAAAATGTTCTAGGCGGAGAGGGTGGGATTTGAACCCACGGTGAACTTGCGTCCACACATCTTCTCCAAAGATGCGCACTAGGCCACTATGCGACCTCTCCTTGTGTGTTATTTTATGCGAATTTGAACTTTAAGGCAAGATTTTGATTTCACTTCTTAGTCAGCGGTTCGAGGACTTTTATGTCCGGCATGGGGAAATGGCGGGTATTAAGGGTAACCACTTTTAATTCGTATTCTTTGGCTGTGGCGGCGATAATGCAATCAAAAATATGAATATTTTTAAATTTTTTCGAATACTTTTGCCAATAAAGCCCACCTTGCTTAGCAATAGATGTCGTCACGTCCCAAATCTTAAAATTTTGCATCAAATCCTCTGTATCAGTGAATTCATGGGGTAAAATATTTTTATATATTTCTGCAACAGTTAAAGTTGATATTGATACCACGGTTTCATGACGAAGGGATTTATACAGATCAATGAAAGTTTTATTTTTGCGAAGAACCCAAATCAAAATATCACTATCAACTATATACATATTTAGAAAGTACGGTCTGCTGCAGCCCTGCTTTTTTCTAACCATCTTATAATATCTCTTTTTGTTCTCCATTCAGGATGGTTTTCGGCGGTAAACATTCCTGCGTGTTTTTTTAAGGTGGCCCAAAATCTTTTGGAATCAAATTCTTTTTTTCCTGTGATTTGGGCAATTTCTTTTCCTCTTTTTTCGTCTTTAAGTATAATAATATCACCCGTTTTTACCTGTTCGAGATAATCGGAAATATTTTGTCTGAAATCACTTATGGAGACTGTAATAGTCATATAAATCTATATTAGTACAATATGTACATTTTGTCAAACCAGCAAGATTTGGGAGAAGAAATTGACGAAGAAAGGGTGAATAAATTTATTAGTGACAAGCATTTCGGGTTGAAATAATGTCCATTTTTCTCCTTTTAAAGTAGATACTTCTGCACCCGCTTCGGTGGCAATTATATATCCGGCTGCCATATCCCAGGGTTTAAGCGAAAAACCAAATGTTCCATCAAGAATTCCTGCTGCAGTAAAACAAATATCCAGGACGGCACTGCCCATGAAGCGCATGGTTTTTATCTGGGGATAAAGTTTTTTGGCGATATCAAGTACGACCACGTTTTCCTCTGTTTCATAAGAAAATAAACCGGAAAAAACGACATCTTTGACATCCTGTTTTTGGGCAACTTCTATTTTTTTATCATTTAAGGAGGCGCCTTTACCTGATTCTGCCGTAAAAAGCATGTTTTTTTCAGGAAAAAAGACTACACCTACTACTGGTTTTTGATCATGATAATATCCAATGGAGACGGCATATTCGGTGAGTCCCTGGGCAAAGTTGGTGGTGCCGTCTATAGGATCTATAATCCAAAGATCTGAAAATTTTTGGTAGTTTTTGTCTTTTTGAAAAGTTTCTTCGCCTAAGATATGGTGACTGCCAAATTTTTCCAAAATCGAATGTGTAATAAATTTTTCCGAGGCAACATCGGCATTGGTCACTATCTCGCGGCGTGATTTTTTATCAACCGTGAGATGTTTTTTTTCGGAGAGAATCACTTCTCCGGCTTTTTTGGCTAGATCAATAGTGAAATTTAACATAGCGCGCCCGAAAGGACTCGGACCTTCAACCGCGAGATCCGGAATCTCGTGCTCTATCCAGTTGAGCTACGGGCGCAGTACAATTATTACCCATACTTACTACTTAATACTGGCTACTAATTTTAGCGCCTCTTTAAATGCTATCTTATCTGACTTATATGATAGCCTCTCCCCTACTTTGTCAGTTGGTAACCATTCAACGGCGGACATTTCATGATCATGATCTTCTATGTCTCCGCCTGTAGCTTCCATAAGGAAATAATAGACAGTTTTAAATCTCTTATCACCTTCCCAAACGTACCAGTAGGTGGCGGGATTTGGTAATTTTTTCAAAATCCGAGCCTCAATTCCTGTTTCTTCTTTCACTTCTCTGACTGCAGTTTCTTCACTTTTTTCACCCTTAATGTTATCTCCTATCAGGCCTTTGGGGAATACCCAGCCTTTGTGCTGGGAATGCTGGCAAAGAAGCCATAATAGCTGTTGGCTTTTAGCTTTTTGCTGTTTGCTTCTTTGAAAAACAATGCCTCCTGCTGAGAATTCACGCGTCATAATAAGATGTTTAATTTTAGCATAAAAGAGAAGATATTTGATATAGATTGCATGTCTTGACTTGCGAGTAATTGGATATATTATTGATGGTTGTGAGACGCCTGCCCTGGTCTTTACTTCTTTTAATTATTAGCGGATCGGCTTTATACTTACTTTTTTCCTCTCCAAGAAGAGTTCTTTCATTAGCCACTCATGTCGTAATATCGCAGGTGCAAATTTCAGGTGATGGTGCTGACTCTTCCAATGATGAATTTGTCGAGCTTTATAATCCGACTAATTCACCAATAGTTATGGACTCTTGGAGACTGACACGAAAAAATAGCACAGGTGTTCAAGCAAATCTAGTCTCTGATCTTTCAGGAACTATACCTTCACGAGGTTATTTTTTGATAGGACACGCGACAGGTTATAATGGAAGTCTTCCTCTTGATGAGGTCTATTCTGCTCCGAGTAATGCACTTACCAATAATTATGCCGTTCTTCTTTATTCTGATGCCGGTATCACCCTAGTGGATAAAGTAGGATTTGGAACTGGCGTCGATTTTGAAACTGTGGCTACTGGTAATCCTTCCACAAATAGCAGTATTGTCAGGAAAGCAAACTCTTCGTCTACAGACGTGACGATGGGAACTGGAGGAATGGATGAGTTTGGGGGAAATGGAGAGGATAGTGATAATAACTCTTTGGATTTTGTAACTTTTACGACATCGATTCCACGAAATAGCGACTCACCCATTGCGCCAGCCGATACACCTACACCCACGCCTTCACTGACTCCGACTATAACACCTACTGAAGAACCAACGCCTACTGTTACTCCTACAGTTACACCAACGCCGACTGTCGAACCTACGCCGACTCCGACAACCACTCCTACTATTACTTCAGTGCCTACTCAAGAACCGGCAAGATTTACTCGCCCCCGTCTTCCCCTCTTCCGTTTTCCGTTTAGTTTCATGTCCTTTTGATCACACTAAATCTCAGTATATTGACAAATGGTACTATTAATGGTACTATTTATTTATGTCCACATTAAACGCCACAATACCAGCTAATGAAGCCCGCAGTAATCTATATCAAATTCTTAATGAAGTAGGAGAAGAGTGGCGACAATTTACAATCACACACCGCGGTAAACCCAGAGCGGTGATTATTTCTCCTGAAGAGTTTGCTTCCTGGCAGGAGACACTTGAAATTGCCTCTAACAAGCAATTGGTAAAAAGTATCAAAAAGGGACTTAGATCCAAAAAAACTTACTCTCAAAGAGAAGCTGATAAAATAATAGGCTGGTAAAGGCATGGAAATATTTTATAAAGATGAAGCGGTAAGAAAACTAAGAAATCTCGGCCCTGCGGAAAAGAAAAAAGTGAAAAAGAAAATAGGGAGTCTTCTTCTTAATCCTCTTCTCGGAAAACCCCTGAAAGGTGAATTCTCGGGACTTCGAAGTCTTAAAGCCTGGCCTGTAAGGATAATTTATATATTCAATCCTAAACAAAAGAGCATTACTATTATTACTGTGGATTATAGAGGGGATGTGTATAAATGAAGATCACCGGCAGAAAATTCACGTGTCATAAAAAAAATATTAAAGTGGCCACACAAAATACATTAGACCTAATATAACACAAGGTATCCTGTCGCTAAATACGGACTTGCTTTTCAGATTATTCTTTGGGCGCGTGTGTCTGTCTGATGACGAAAGTTTGTAAAAATCACTGATAATCTAATTAAATTGAGATTTCATCGTTGTGAGATCTGGTAACGACCACAAAAAGTTTCGTAAATTTCTTATGAGCGTTATTTCTTCACGGGATAAACCATATCTTTCCTCTGTCTTATCATACAATAAATTGCTGGACCACGCATATTGCACATCCCTCCACTTTTCTTTATCAATAGTAGATAATATTCGTTTCTTTATCTCATTTAACCTATTTCTATCTCCAACAAATAAACCTGAGAATATACCGGCAACGCCCTTAGATTTGTAATACTCATTATCAGCTATATTAACTATATCCGGTCCCATATCCGTCTCTAGACCCATGTTGTCTGCCTCTTTCTTTAATTGATCTATTAACATAAATTTATGTTTAACAGAGTCATAATCGGGTTCTTTCATATCTATGATAAATGCACAATCTATATCACTTACACCTTTCATCCAGTAACCCTTCATTAAACTACCTTGAAAAGATACTCCTACTAATTCAGGATGCGATTTTCCTGAATCTGTTTGATTAGTTTGTAGATTAGAAACAACCTGTCTAAGTTTATCTATGATACCCTCATTGCCCTTAGGATCATATATATCACCTAATCCTAATATATCTGCAAAGAAAGGTTCCTCACGTACAATCAGGCTTTTAATCACTTTTTCTTTCAATGATAAATTCTTCTTATACAGATTATTTTTAAGAGACATTAATGATCGATATGCAGCCCGTCTAACACCTTTATCTTTATCTTTTGAAAAACGGTCTAATAGATTTCTTGCTGGTTCTCCAACTCGATATAATCCAAAGGCTATTTCTTTTCGGATATCAGGACTATCATTTTCTGCATAACTAGAAATAACTGGAAGGGCAAGTGAACCGATATCACATAAAGAAGATAATACAACTTTACTTATTACTGCGTCATCACTTTTAAGTATTGAATTGAGATAGTTTGTTAAATCTGTTAATATAGCATCTCTTGAACCAATATCATCTCTCATCGTATCTTTCACTAGTTGTGCAACACTACCTAATGATCTAATTGCACTAATACGAACTTCTTGCCCTTGATTATCGGTCGCCATTTTCTTGAGAAGTCCTATTGAATTGATACCTAATCCATAGGCACTTTGGGCTGCTATAGTTTTATCTTCCTCTGAATCACTTTCTGCTAGTTTTTCTAGCTCGTCTAACGTATATTTCTTTTCTGCATTTATTATTCTATCCATACCTTTCTGGGCTTCTTTACGTATATATTCACTCTCATCGTTGGTTAAATTTCTTAATAAATCTAGGCTCTTATCACCGATATGAATAGCTGCGATTATTACTGCATGTCTAATTGTATGATCAGGATCTCGTGCGAGTCGTGCTAAAATATCTAAAGCAGAAGGACCACAATTACCTAAAGCATGAATGACAGTACTGCGAATAGTAGTATCTTTTACTTCCGCTTGGTCGGAAAGTGCTGATAAAGCTTCTTTTCCTATCTCCCCTAAGGCTTGTATCGCACGCTCTCTAACTTTTATTGGAAATTGATCTGTTGTATAAGATTTAAGAATAGGAATTGCCGATTGTCCAGTATCCTTTAATGCATATAGCGCGGATAAACGGACATCACTATTATCGCTATTTACTAAATGCAAAAGTATATTTTGAGCTGATTGTCCTAATTCTCCTAATTGATATACAGATGAACTAGGTATATTAACTTCTTTTGTTTCAACAAAAGTTTTAATAGCATTACAAACCTCCGTAATTTTCTCTTGGTTTATTTCACCAGCAGTATGTAACTCTTTCAATCGATAAATAAGATAATATAATAATGACGTTTCTGATATTTCACTGCCTAATCCATTAAGGGTTGTAAGGATGTTGGGAGTATCCAGTCTATAGGTTGCATTAAGTAATTTAAAACGATCTTTAATGTATTCTGGCCATAATTTATTTTCTTCGGGACTCCAGTAATCCTTTCCATGGACCGCTATTTCTTTTGTATACAATTGTTTACCTGCAGTGAAACTATTTTCGCTTACTTTTGAAATTTCGTCCATATTTAATTTATTTTAACTCGAAACACAAATATTGTGAAAAATACATCAGAATGTAAAAAGTCGCGCGCGCAAAAAATAATGGCGGAGAATTATACAATCTTGCCCAAAAAGTCGGTTCGAACTACTTCTTATCCGG
>Ga0209542_10007461_pt1 | contig 20784 bp, 18 predicted proteins | sample RifCSPhighO2_01_FD_184028 | JGI IMG/M metagenome (GOLD analysis project Ga0209542, IMG submission 184028) | Soil microbial communities from Rifle, Colorado - Rifle CSP2_plank highO2_0.1 (SPAdes) (version 2) | ecosystem: Environmental > Terrestrial > Deep subsurface > Rock core/Sediment ... | reverse complement strand
CGGAATCATAATAGCCGTTCTGTCTTTTTCTTTTCGCTATTTCCCTGGAAATGGTGCTCGGGTCGACTTTCAAGATCGCGGCCATTTCTTTTTGGCTGTGTCCTTTGTTGCGGAGGGCTTCTATCCTGTCTCGTTTTTGTTGCTCAAGGTGCGAGAAATGCTCCCTGTTTTTTCTTTTGTTTTTCATACAATTCCTATTTTAGGAAATTGCATTTCAAAAGGGAATTTTCACTTAACTTGTAAGATATGATTCGGATTCAGAACCTTTACAAAACAGGAGGAAATTTATGAAAACTGTTGATAAAAATATCAATCTGTCTCAGGCAAAAAAAATACTCAAAGATTATGCAAATAAAATTGTAGAAATACTTAAAAGAAAAGGAGTTAGGATAGTTAAGGAAGTTGGTAAGCATCGTTGTTGTGACTATTTTAGTTGGAAGGGTTACATAAATAAAGAAAATTGCGCAAAGGTAAATATTGGTATCGCTCATGAAAAAACTACCAATGGCTACTGTCTTTATGTTAGATTTGTTATCACAATTATTTATCCAGACTACTCTAAAAAAACTCCAATGGAAGTGTTGACCATAGGAAAGATCAAAAATAAAATTGGTGATAAATATCCTTTAGTCAACGCTAGTATTTGGGTAAACAAAGAGAATCCAGAAATGCCCATCCTTGAACCATCGGGAGAAGTTGCTGAACAATTATATTTGGCATTAAAGTGCTATGATAAAATAACTTCCAAGATAAAAATAGCGGAGAGATTAAGCAGCAAACTGTTTATGAGAAAAATAAACAGAATAATTAAACTAACAAAGTAGGTAGGCTGCCGTACCCATAATCACTTAGACATTGTCCCTTATGTCTAAGTGATTATTTTTATTTTCTTCATTTTAAAATCTAAACATGCTAAACTGTAAATGTTACCTCTTTTATGCTGGAGCAGAATTTCGGTAACATTTATTTAATCTATTTAAAATGAAAGAAACAACAAAACAAAAAATTCTTTTATTGTTATCGTCGGGCGTTGTTCTGGGTCTTTCAAGGTCGCCTAAGAACTATTTTAAAATCATGAAAGATTTGCCGTCAGCTTGGAAAGAAATAGATAAAAACAGATTATATAGAGTTGTCCGGGAGTTTTACAACGACCGTTTGGTTGATTTCAAAGAAGACAAAGACGGGTTGGCAAAAATTATTCTTACAAAAGAAGGAGAAAAGAAAGCGCTTAAATTCAAAATTGACGAAATGAAAATTAAAAAGCCGACAAAATGGGACGACGAATGGCGAGTGGTTATTTTTGACATTCCAGAGAGGTTCAAAAAAGCCAGAGAAGCATTAAGGAAAAAATTGAAAGATTTGGGTTTTATAAAACTGCAGGAATCGGTGTTCGTGCTTCCATATGAATGCGAGAACGAGATAAATTTTATAACGGAAATTTTTTTAATAAGGCCGTTTGTGAGATTTATGAGAGTTAAGTCTTTTACCAACGAAGAACAAATAAGGCTGAGATTCGGCTTGTTTTAAATGTTACCTAAAAAATGCTGGAGCAGAAAATGGGTAACATTTTGACTTGTTTTTAAATTACCTGATTTTGGGCGCTCTAAATCCGATAAAAGCCACGGCGATTGTGCCGATGATAGCCGCAAAAAGAGCCATAGAAGAATCAATTTGCGAATTGTTTATGATTATGTAAGCCGAACCGAACCACATTGCCGCCAAAGTTACTCCCACCCAAGGATATTTCATATGTTTGATATTTAATGTTAATTAAAGCTTTTTAAGCAAGCCCATTACCTCCGGATACCTTTCCGCGTAATAAAAAACCATTTCTATTATCCTTTCTTTCATAACCGCGACTTTTTCTCTATGGGTTACGGAACTTTCCATAAACGCCTCCCAATCGTCGTTTAGGGATATTATGTTTTTGTCTATTTCTGCCCAGTTAGTCTGGCTTCTCACGATACTTTCAACTTCTTCAACGGAATGTTCCTCAAAGAAAGCCCGCATCGCCTCCATTATGTCAAATCGCGGAGATATTTGCAAAGCCACCATATCGTCAATAACCAGTCCGCGGAAAAACAAAATTATATCCAAAGGAAAATGGACTCCGTATTTTTCCGCTTTTCTGACCAATCTTAAAAAAACCACGGCGGCGGATTTATTCTTATGATTCGCTTTATCATCTTTTACCGCTTCAAACCACGGTTCCATAATTTCCCGGACTTCTTTTTTGAAATCAGAAACAATTATTTCTTCTATCTTTTCCATAATTTCGTCAACGATTTTCTGTTTTTTCGGCTCAACCCGGAAATAAGAATTTATTTCATATTTAAAATTTTTTTTGCCGTACTCAAGCAAATACTTGGTTGTCATCTCAATATCCTTGATGGAAATGGCGTAGACGAATTTAAGCAGAATCAGTCTGTTTTCTTTTTCCGCTTCGCCCACTATGCCGAAATCAAAATAAGCCAGCTTGCCGTCGGGAGAAATATCGTCGCCCGGCAGAAGCGTCAGATTGGCCGGATGAGCGTCGGCGTGGAAAAATCCGTCTATGAAATATTGCCTCATAGCGTCTTTTATCAGATATAGGGCCATCCGGTCGGGATTAATCCCTTTTTCCATAAGCTGTTCCGCGCCGTATTTACCCAAAACAACATCTAAAACGGAAACTCCGTCCGAAATAAACTCTTGAATCAAAACTCTAGCCGAGGTGTATTCCTGATATTGTCTCGGTATAACGGTGGCCGGCGTTCCTTGGCTGTATTCCAAAAAAGCGGCGGCATTGTTTGATTCGTGCCTGAAGTCAATCTCTCTTTTCGTCCACCTGATGAAATCATCGGCGACTTCTTTGACGCTCAACGAGGAAGTCAAATTAAAAAAATCAATCAGCGAAGCTAAAAAAGAAATTACCAAAAAATCGGCCTCAAAAACTTTTTCAATGCCGGGACGGCGAATCTTAACCGCCACTTTTTCGCCGCCTGCTTCGCCATGAGGTGAGTCTTTTAGAACGGCTTTATAAACTTGGGCTATTGAAGCCGAACCTATCGGATTTTCGTCAAAAGACTTGAAAAACTTGCCTGCCGTTTCGCCGACATCTTCCATAAAAATTTTGTGAATTTCAGAAAATGGCGCGATTGGCATATTGTTCAGTAGTTTAAGGAGCTCTAAAGTGTACTCCGCCGGCAGAAAATCCCGCCGCAAAGCCAATATCTGGCCGAGTTTTATAAACGCCCCTCCCGATTCTTCAAAAAATAATTTCAACCGCTGGGGCCGAGTCAGTTTCGGTTTAACCAAAACCTTAAAAGCCGTTTTCAAAATATGATACAGCCTTTTGCAAAATAAAGCCGCCTTTTTGAAAAACATAAATTTAATTTACTAAGCGGCCGATTTAAAACCTATGTAAGAAACCGCCACCGTCGTCAATACCAGAAAAATATAAAAATTGTTCGGATTGGCCAATTTGTCCGACATTATAAGGGTTATGGACGATATCCATAAAGCGACAATGGCAAAACTTACCCATGCGTATCTCATAATTTTATTTTTATTTTATAATAAATAATTTCCGCCCAAGGAAGGCCGGCAAAGCTATACTCCAACACATATCCTATGTGAGCGCTTTTCGCCGGCCATCGTTGGAAAGAACTGATTACAGTGTAGCAAATCCAACCAAAAACAAAAGCCTTAAACGGTAATTATTGTTTAAGGCTTTTTGCGACAAAAAACGGTTTTAATGTATGGGATGTTTTTCGGCGAATTGTTTATTGATCGTATCTTCTTGGTGTTTATTCTCCCAAAGCCGTCTGGCTTTTATTATAAGTCTGATCTGGTCTTCAATTTCGGAACATTTGCGCACCATGTTCCACTCTTTATCAATTTCCAACTGATCGTATTTTGACGGCTTTTGAAAATCGTTTTTTACGATTACTTCCGCAATACAGCTAATGTGGCTTTGCCTGCGATTTGTTAAATTGATTTTCATTTCAATCAACGCTTCGTCATTCATGCCGCCAAGCATTTTAAACTCATCTGATTCCCATGTGTTTTCGCTATACAGCAATCCCTCAAGAAAATCATCCTGATTAAATCCGAAACTACTCATGCCGAATGACAAAATAAATCCTATTATTGCCAACAACATAATTATTGCCCTCATTTCAATTCCTCCTATAAAATTGTCAAAGAAAAAGAAATAAAATAAGAACTAATTTACTTTTCAGTATATAAAATTTCCGCCAGTTTGTAAACGGCAATGCCAAAAGCCACCGAAACATTAAGCGATTCTTTTTTGCCGCGCATTGGAATTTGGATTATCTTATCCGACCTTTTAAGAATTGTTTTCGGCAAACCCCTAACTTCTTCGCCTAGAATTAAAGCTATGAATTTTTTGGCGGGTTTAAAATCATTTAAATAAACAGCGTTTCTCGCTTGCTCCAAGGAAATAATTTCCGCCCCTTCTTTTTTCAGTTCGTCTATAACCCGCCAAGTTTCTTTGCGTTTTTCCCAAGCCACGAATTTTTCCGCGCCAAGCGAAACTTTTTCTATGTTCGGATGAGGAGGCGCCGGCGTAATTCCGCACAAAAAAATTTTGGAAACTCCGGCCGCGTCGGCCGTCCGAAAAATTGAGCCGACATTATGCCGGCTCCGTATATTGTGGCAGATGACAAAAATTTCTTTTTTGTTCATTCGGGCTGAAAAAACATCCGCTTTATTTTGATTATTTTGTTTCAAGCGCCAAAACTCTTCTTTCCAACAAAACAAAATCGCCATGATCAATCTTTTTATCCAAAATGTCCTTTATAACTTCAGCGTCTTCTTTTATGATTACAATATCTTTTTTCATTATAACGATATCATCTTTTATTGCTTCAATATCTTCTTTCATTTCAACTATCATCTCCGAATGGGAATCAAGTTTTTGATTGATGTTGGAATACTGTTCAGCCACAGCCTGCGTTTGCGATTGGAACTCCTCAGCCAGAGCACCTGTATGATTTTGAAATTCTTCTCTTTGTTTTGCCACAATGCTATCGGTATGTTTCTGAAATTCTTTTCTCTGTTTTTCGAACTGCGTATCAACGTGTTTTTTAAATTCTTGACGTTCTCCCTTCAAAATTTCTTTTAATTTTTTCTCGTTTATTTCCATACTTGGATATTATAACGGCTAAAAAATTATCGCGCAACAAAATGCGCGATAATCGATGTCACACATTCGTACAGTGTCGCACATTCAAAAAAAATGTAACCGTTCCCAAGCGATCGCTGTTTATCGGTTACATTTTTATTTTTATAAAATATTATCTATTTTTGAAAACAAGACTGACAATAAAAAAGACGATGCTGGCAAGAATTATGACCGGGCCGATGGCGTTAAAAGACAAGCCGAACCGCGCCGCCAAAAACGGGAAAACGGCAAAACCGGCAATGGCGCTGGCAACGCCGACAATTATGGACAATAAGGAATATTGTTTCATATTCTTGCTCACATTTCTAGCTACCGCCGCCGGGACAATTATCATGGCGCTGGTTAAAAGAGTTCCGCCGACTTTGATCCCAAAAGCCACCACGGCGGCTATCAAAAACAAATATATCAAATTATATTTGTTTATTTTCACTCCGCTTGCCAGCGCTAAATCTTCAGATACATAAGCCAGCATCATTTTTGAATAAATAATTTTAGCCGCAATAAAAACGATAACGCTTATAAAAATCGCTACGACGGCATCGGGCATCGCCACGGCGGAAATATTTCCAAAAAGACTATGCAATAATTCTTCTCTCGGCGTTATCAGAAACCCGACCGCCAAACTTAACACAAAAACAACCCCGACCAAAGATTCCATGGAGAGCTCCGTTTTAAGGCTTAATACCCATATCAGCAAAATTCCCAAAACCAACGAAGCCAGCGCCCCCAAAGAAATATTGATGCCATAAAGCAAGCCCAGCCCTATGCCCGGCAAAGCGATGTGGCTTAACACATCGCCGACAAGAGACATCTTTTTAGTGGCCATCAGCGAGCCGACATAACCGGCTGCTCCGCCGATAAATACCGCCGTTATCAAACTGATAAAATAACTAGTGTTCATGTTTGTAAAAAGTTACCCCTTCGCCGTAAATTTTCTTCAAGCTGTCCGGGCCAAGCGCCTCTGACGGAGAACCGTAACAAATCAATTTTTTATTCAGGCACAAAACGCTGTCCGCGAATCCGTAAACCACGCTCATATCGTGAGTCACCAGAATAATGGACAAATTTCTTTCTTTTTCTATCTTGTTCAAAAGATTGAAAATGGTTTCTTCCCCGCCGATGTCTATTCCGGCCGTCGGCTCGTCAAAAAGCAAAACATTGGGATTGCCGACCAAGCCCCAGGCGACAAGGACTCGCTGAAGCTGTCCGGAAGATATCGTCCCTATCATTTTTTTAAGAAACCGCTCGTCCATTATGCCCACGGAAAACAAGGCCTTTTTCGTCTGTTCTTTCCCCGCTTTTTTCATTCTGAAAAATTCTTCCACAGAGAGCGGCAAATTTTTTTCCGGCAATATTTTCTGCGGAACATAACTTATCTTCGCGCTTACGCTCCATTTTATTTCTCCCCGATACGGCAATATGCCTAAAAGCGCTTTAAGCAAAACGGTTTTACCGGCGCCATTTGGCCCCATTATGGCGACATTCTCTCCTTTTTTGAGATTAAAACTTAAATTATCCACAACCTTCTCCTCGCCGAAACTTACGGTCAGGTTTTTCACCTCAAGAATAATTTCACTCGCGTCCGGCATCGCCGGCTGGGGGACAACTTGGGGGGTGGCAATTCCCGGCTCCAAAAGTTTTTCTTCTTTATTATCAATCAAATTTTGATTATCCTGAAAATCCATATTTCAATGATAACATTTTAGCGTCATCTTGCCAAAACCAACTAATCAATCAGTTTCTTCTACTTTTTAAGTTTTTGGAGAGTCACCAAAAGCGGCGAGGCGAGAAAGATTGAGGAATATGTTCCAATGGCCACGCCGATAAGCAAGGCCAGGGAAAAATATTTGGTAGATTCCCCGCCCAAGAAAAATATCGCCAGCAAAACCAAAATGACGGTAAGAGAAGTGTTGATAGACCGGCTAATGGTCTGGTTGACGCTGGCGCCGACAATGGTTTCAAAATTATTTTTGTTTCCGTTATTTCTCAAATTCTCCCTTATCCTGTCAAAAACGACTATCGTGTCGTGGACGGAAAAACCAAGCACGGTAAGAAGCGCCGTCACGAACAAAGTATCCACTTCCACCCCGTAATAATGCCCGAGGACGGCAAAAACTCCGGCCGGAAAAGTCACATCGTGGATAAGAGCGACGACCGCCATCAGGCCGTAATAAAATGAATTGACCGGCTGGGAAACTTTTCTGAAAGCGAAAGCGATATAAAGAATAATCATTACAATTACCAAAATCATGGCGGTAATGGATTTTTTCTTCAATTCCTTGCCGATGACCGGGCCGATGGAATCAAACCGTATTTCTTTGCCGCCTTGTCCTTCGCTTAAAACGGCCGATAAAACTTTCTGATGCTGCTCTTCCGTAAGGTCTTTCATTCGGACGATTATATTTTTTTCTCCGGACGGCTGGACAATCGCGCTTCCCAAAGAAAGACTTTCAATTTTTTGTTTTGCGGCGAGAGCATCCGGCTTGGCGGCGTATTCCACTTCCAAAAGAGCTCCGCCGGTAAAATCAATCCCTTGCTTCAAGCCGAATTTGAACATGGAAAACAAGCTGGCAATAACGATGAGCAAAGAGAACGCGTACCAAATTTTCCTGTGTTTTATTATAAACATAAAATTATTTTATTCCGCTTCCGAATAAAAACTTGCCGATTCTGCTTTCTCCTTTTAATCCGATGGCCAGCAAAAATGTCCGACTGACGGTAATAGCCGAAAACATGCTGATTAAAATTCCCACCCCCAAAGTGAGAGCGAAACCCTTAATCATGCTCGTACCCATCCAAAACAGAATCCCCGCCGTGATCAAGCTGGATATGTTGGAATCTCTGATGGAAAGCCACGCCCGGCTGAAGCCTTCCGAAACGGCCGACTGCAAATTTTTCCCTTTCTTCAATTCTTCTTTCATCCTTTCAAATATCAAGATGTTGGCGTCCACCGCCATGCCGACGGACAGGATAAATCCGGCGATGCCGGCCGCCGTCAAGGTAACCGGTATGAGTTTGAACAAAGCCAGAATTATTATGGTGTAAAGACCGAGCGCCAAAACGGCCGCCAAGCCCGGCAATCTGTACCACAATATAAGAAACAAAGACACCAAAATCATCCCGTAAATTCCGGCCATTATACCCTTGGCCAAAAATTTTTCTCCCAAAGTCGGCCCGACGCTCTGCTGGGAAATAAGGCTGACTGGCACGGGCAAAGCGCCCGAGTTGAGTCTCTGCACCAGAAGTTTGGCCTCTTGGGGAGTGAACTGGCCGGTGATTTGAGCTTTTCCGCCGGTAATTTCTTCTCTGACGTTAGGAACGCTTATCGGCGCGCCGTCCAGAAATATGGCGATTGATTTTCCGACATTTTCTTTGGTCATCTTGGCGAAAAGTTTTCCGCCTTCGTCATTGAACTCCAAAGAGATGACAGGCTCAAATGTCGTTTGGTCAAAATCAAGAATGGCTTTTTTCAAATACCGGCCTGTCAGGTCGGAGGAAACGAAAACTTTGGAAGAATCTTTTTTCTCCTCTTCCGTCAATTTGTCAGCGTTGGGATTTTCCGTTTTAAATTCCAGAAACGGCGTTTCGCCTATCATTTTTATCGCCTCGTTGACATTGGTAACGCCCGGGAGCTCAACGATCAGCCTTTGGTCTCCGCCGGCCGATTTTTCCGCTTGCACCAACGGCTCGCCCACTCCGAAAGCGTTGACTCTTCTTTCTATGACGTCTCTCAAACCCTCCATCGCGTCAGCCGCTTCGGCGGGCTTGATGGCGGATAAATCGGCTTTGTAAGTCAAATGCACTCCGCCTTGCAAATCCAAGCCGAGCTTGAACGGGACGGACAAAATTCTGGAATACAAAAACGATTCCGGTTTTAAAAAGTTTACCGCGTCAAAATAAGCGATGCCCAAACCGGCCAATATGAGCAAAAATGAAATGAAACGATACTTGGCGGACATAATTTATATCCGCCATATTACACTTTCCCCGTTTTTTTGCACTATTGACACAAATAGACTAGTAATGATATAACCTCATCAACAGTGGCCGGCTCTTTTACAAACCACGGAAATATAACCTAAATTAAAAGGGGGTGTCTAAATGTTAACCGTAACAGATAAGGTCTTAACCAAGTCGCAGTTTATTCAAATAATTAAAGGTGAAGATAAAGCTGTAATATGGCATTCGCTTTTTGGAAATCCGAAAATTGTTTCGAAAGAAACAGTGGATATTATCGGCAAATTCTTCCGTCCGCGTCAACTCTGTTCCGTTCTCCGCCAATATGATTATGAAGAAAATAATGAAAAAGCCATCCAAGACTTAATCGCAAATTACTATCTTATTCCTAAAGACTTTGATGAAAGAAAATTTCTTGCGAAACATATGAAAGAACGCGAAAAAACAATCGTTGACGGATCGCTTATCAACTACCTTGAACTTATTATGTCGGAGGCGTGCAATTTCAGATGTTCGTATTGTATCCATTTTAACAATCTAGAAATGTCTGATCGGATAAAAAATCCGAAAAAATTCATGAACTTTGAAGTTGCAAAAGAGGCAGTGGATAAATATCTAATGATTTTACGAAAACGCGGGAAAAGAGAAGTTGAAATAAACTTTGGAGGAGGTGAGCCTCTTCTCGCATGGACAGTGATTAAGCAGGTGCTTGAATATTGCCAATTAAATCACGGCAAAGAATTTGATTTTCGTTTTTCAATTAACACGAATGCCTCTATGATTACTCCCAAAATTGCGGGGAAAATTAAAGAATATCATGTGGAAATTGCATCGAGCCTTGACGGTCTTCGTGAGGGCAACAATCTGGTTCGGCTTGCAAAATCAGGAGGCGGGACATTTGAAGCCATCCTGCGAGGATTTGAAAATCTTGCAAAACAAGGTTATCCAATGGAAGGTATTGCCGTCACAGTCAACGATCAGAACTTTCGATTCATAGACGAAAAAATTATTGACTGGGCCAATGAGCAAGGAATGAAGGAAGTCCGTATTGATATTGACATTATTGGCATAATCCAAACACCAATTGAGGATATTGTTGCGAAATTAATGCGGATACGGCGATATGCTATGTGTTACGGAATTGAGATCGCCGGTTTCTGGTCCCGACCAATTGAAAACCTAAACGATTCGGCGCTGGATTCGCATGTTGCATTCTGCGGAGCTGTTAGGGGCAACAGCATATGCGTAAATCCATTGGGAGATATTTACGGGTGCGGTTATAGTGTAACGCAACTCGGAACAATTTTTCAAATTGAATCATTCTGTAACCCTGAGAGCCGATACCATCATTTCGTTCGTGAACATCTAACGGGAATGATGAAAATGTGCAAAGGATGCATGATTGAAAGTCAATGCGGCGGAGGGTGTGAGATTACACAGGAATTTGCCCGCGCAACTAATACCGTAAAAATTAAACGAATGTGCGATTTCTATCGCCAAATGACGCATGAACTTCTTGTTGAACAACTCCAAGAAACGAATACTTAATCAAGCGGAATAATCTTAGACAGAAAGGGGGTGATAGCGATGAAGTCGCAGATAAAGAAACATCTGAATCTGACGGTGAAGAATCTTCCAAAGCGGAAGGTGCTCTGCACTTGCAGAAAGCCAAGCAATTGCCACTAATTTAGTGGTGAGCATGCACAGGGGTTGGGAGAAAGTGATATACTACTCTCAGCCCCTTTTTTATTTTTTATTTATGGTTAAAGTTTACTTGAGAAAAATTAAACCGTTTGACAAAAATTATTTTGCAAAATGGTGGAGAGACAAAGAACTGCTTAGATTAACAAGCGGTGTTTTAAAACTGATTTCAGATAAAGAAGTTGATAAATATTTTCTAGAGATACTAGACAACAAAAATGATTATAATTTTATGGTGCTTGTGAACAGAAAGGTTATCGGCCACATATCCTTAGTTAAAAGACGAAATAATTGGCACGAAACACAGATTGTGATTGGAGAAAAAAAATATTGGGGAAAAGGATTTGGTTCAAGAGCAATCAAAATTATTATCAGAAAGGCAAGAAAAAAAGGAATTTTTAAAATTTATTTGGAAGTGCGGCCGACCAACACTAGAGCGATTTTGGCATATGAGCAATGCGGGTTTCAAAAAGTAAAAATGGTTAAATATCACAATAATAAATATCTGACGGAAACATTAAGGATGGAATTAAAAACCGCACTATTGACAAACGCAACAAAACTCCGTTTTTAGGCGGAGTTTTGTTGTTGTGATTTTACATATCATAAGCCGAATTCTGTTCCCCCGACATCGGATGTCGAGGATGCGGTCATTTATCTTGTTCCGCGATTGCTCGCGAAATCACATCCGCCGATGAGGCGGAATATAGCGGCACTTCCGCCTCTTCGGCGGACTCGGCCTTGCACCCGGGTAAGGATTTTGCCGTTTCACCCCCGATGTCGCCACCGGGACTCAACTATCGACATCGAATGTCGATAGTTGTTTTTTTCCTTTCGGAAAAAAACGTCTCTGTTCGCACCTATTGGATTGCTCCATACGGGCATTACCCGCTACCTTTTATTTCTCCGACCTTGCGTCGGAGAAGGGAGTTCGGACTTTCCTCTAGTCCAAGAAAGACTTGAACCAGAAACCGCTCAATGTAAAACCACAAACATTATACTATGTCAAACAAAAATGCGCAAGGGCTAGACATGTGCAATGGATACGAGCAAGGCTCTCTAAAAATTAACCAACTTGTTTTACCTAATCATCTAAATACACTTTTATTCTATTTGTATCTCTTTCAGATAAAGCATTATTGTGTGCTATCGCATTTCTTGATTGCTCTAAATCACCAAGTCTAGTACGCACCCACTCTTGTGATGGGAAAAGATCCTCAAAATTTTCCCATTGATTACAAATAATATCCGACATATCACCAAAATCTGTATATGAAATTTCATCTAATGCTCGAGGTGCGTGCCATTTATTTTTTGAATCCTTGTTCTTTCGTTTTTTAACCTTTTCTTTTATTTTATTTGGGACAGATTTTTCCCACCATTCTGTACCAATTCTTTCTTTCAATCTTTCTTTCATTAAATCTCTTACAGAATTTTCAAAACAATAGAAAGCCATATATACACTGCCCATCTTGATTCCATTTAAACGAATTGAGGGACTAAAATCTTCTAAAGATATGGGATTGTTATCTTTAGAAGAAACTTCGAGTGAGGGGGTTTCTTTTGTGATGATTCCGATTTCTTCTAAAGCTTCTAGTTCGGAATTAAGTAACATTCCTTTAAAAATAAAATTTTGCGTTTTATTTATCATAGAAGATGTTCTTTTATACTCTTAAAGATAGCATTGTATACAGATATGTCTTTCGTTACTGGTAAATGAATTTGTATATTATAGTGAAATTCAGTTCCTGATTTTTTTGATTCACTTGGATGATTATTTTTCTTTATACCCGCATCAACATCTTCTTCTGTCTTTGATATTTGTTTTTGTGAAGTATTTCCAAATTCCGCAATAGAAGTAAGAGCCTTAAATGTTGCCGCTATTTGTTGTACAACAGAATCTCCCTTTCCTGTTTTCGTTGCAAAAATTCCCTTCAGTTTTTCTATTGAAATATCATTCGCTTTCTCATTTGCAAGAAAAATATCCTCGTATGAATTTTTTAGTGCTTGTCCTAAACTCCTTTCGCCTCCGATTTATTTTTGTATGCTTTCATTTGTACTCTTAAAACCGAGGGATTTTAAAAATTCATTTGTAAATCGCGGTGGCACTCCCGCATCTTGTATTGCCAACATCATTTCGGGTAATCTTTTTGTGGCCATTAAATATGCTTCGCTGATCATGTATTTTAATAAATTAACTAATAATGTGAATAACTTTTTTGGACTTTCTAGTTTTGTTCTAGTATACTGTAAGTATACAAATTAGAAAATAAATTGTCAATCTCTTTTATGCTTACAAAGAAACAAAAAAAGTTTTTGGACTATATTCAAGATTACACCCAAAAGAAAGGTATTAGCCCTTCTCATGATGAGATAAGGAAACACCTCAAACTATCTTCTGTTTCTACAGTTAGTCACTATATGAAAATCCTTCAAGAAAAAGGTTATATTAAACGTGATAAAAATACCGCTAGATCTACTGAAATTAAAAAAAGAGACCGTCTGGTTAGTATTCCATTCAAAGGCTATATTGCTGCTGGGCAACCAATGGAAGCAGTTGAGGAATTTGAAACAATTGCAGTTCCTAGTAGTCTTATGTCTACTGGAAACCTTTTTGCTCTTGGTGTTAAGGGTGATAGTATGATAGATGAGGGTATATTTGATGGAGATACAGTTATAATCCGCAAGCAAAGTTCTGTTGAGGACGGAGAAACTGCGGTTGCTTTAATCAATAATAATGAAGTAACACTTAAAAAAATTTATAAAGAAAAAAATAGAATACGACTAGAACCAGCAAACCCAAGACTCAAACCTTTATATGTAAAAGAGATAATAATCCAGGGAAAAGTTATCAGTACCTTCAGAAATATTGAAGAGCAAGAAAAAAAAGATGGAAAAGTTAGATTGAATAATATTTATCGTTCAGATTGCATTGAATTTATGAAATCAATGGAAGAAAACTCCGTTGACTTAACTGTTACTTCACCTCCATATGATGAGCTAAGAAATTATAAAGGTTATAGTTTTGATTTTGAAAATATTGCTAAACAATTATTTAGAATAACTAAAAAGGGAGGTGTGGTTGTTTGGGTCGTTGGAGACAAAATTAAAAAAGGAAACAAAAGTCTTACTAGTTTTAGGCAAGCTTTATATTTTCAACAAATCGGTTTTAATGTTCATGATGCAATGATTTATAGAAAGAAAAATACTCCGTTCATGAGAACAAATGGTTACACAAATTGTTTTGAATTTATGTTTATTTTTAGCAAAGGATCACCAAAAACATTTAATCCGTTGAAAGTTAAGACTGTAAGGCAGGGAAAAGAAATGTTGCCATTTAATAAAGGGGCAGATGGAATAAACAGAAAAGTTTTAGGTGAACTTAAGCCTGAAAAAACGATGACAAATATTTGGGAATATGCCGTTGGTTTTGGTGGTTCAACAAGCGATAAACTTGCTTTTGAACACCCTGCAATTTTTCCAGAAAAACTAGCCGAGGATCATATTATTTCATGGACTAATAATAATGATATTATTTTTGACCCAATGTGTGGCTCTGGCACTACTTGTAAAATGGCAAAGAAAAATAATCGACACTATATAGGCTGTGATATATCAGAGGATTATGTGAATTTAGCAAAAAAGAGACTAGAAAATTAAAAACATTATTCTATAAACTTTATAGCTCTTTTTATTAACTCGATATCATCTTTAAACCTTCCTATTCCTGTATTACAACTATCGCACACCCAACCTCTAGCTTCTCCGTTATGATGGTTGTGATCAAGAACCACTTTACTTGTGACTCCTGCTATTGTTCTTTTTGCACAAATCGGACATTCAAAAGGTACGTACTGTGGTTTATTCTTGTTCCACTCTGCTTTAGTTTTGGCTGTCATGTTTACTCCTTCAAGATTTTTCCGACAATCACTACAAGACGGTCTTCTAACAGATCTATTATTTATACCATTTTGATTTTTTGAAAATTTATTTGTATCTAAAAGTTTATGACAGATATTACAAATTTTCTTAGGGAAAGCGTCTCCTGACTTTTTTACATCAAATATCTTAAAGTCCTTTTTATTTAATTCTGCTGTCTTCCAAACTCTTACAAAAAAAATTAAAACTCCATTTTTTGTCTTAGATTCAATGATTCCAACATCATATTTTTCAATAAAAAAATTATCTGAAATATTTACTTTTTTATTTGCAAAAACAAATATCTTTTTGTTTTTTAGTTTTTTCATAATAATTATTTTACAAAACAATCAGGTGTCTTTTTCAGCGCCACTAAGGACTCCCCTTGATGGTGTCGTTTTCTACTAATCGGCTACATTTAATAATCCATTCCGCCCATACCGCCGGGCATCGGCAGCATTGGCGATTTTTCCTTGGGAATTTCGGAGACGGCGGCTTCAGTTGTGAGCAGGACGGCGGCGGCCGAGGCGGCGTTTTGCAAGGCGGTTCGGGTTACTTTGACCGGATCAATGATTCCGGCTTTGAGCATATCGGGAATGATGGCGTCGGAGCCGGCGTCATAGCCGATATTGGAAGCGCTGTTTTTGGCGATTTCTTTTTTTATGTCGTTGGCGATGACGGCCCCCTCGTGTTTGCCGGCGTTGGCGACAATCTGCCTCAACGGCTCCTCTATCGCTCTTAACAAAATCTCAAAACCGACTTCGTATTCTTTGGTGAATTCTTTCGGGGCTTTGATTTTCCCTTCGGCGAATTCTTTGGCGACGATGGCATTGGCTTTAAGCAAAGCCGTTCCGCCTCCGGCCACAATGCCTTCTTCCACGGCGGCCTTGGTCGCCTCCACAGCGTCTTCTATTTTCATCTTCACGTATTTCATTTCCGTCTCGGTGGCGGCGCCGACTTTGATGACGGCCACCCCGCCAACCAGTTTGGCCAACCTCTCCTGCAATTTTTCTTTGTCAAAATTGGAATCGCTTTTGGCAATCTCTTTCCTTATCGCCGCGATTCTGGCGTCAATATCCTGTTTCTTGCCTTTGCCTCCGACGATAGTCGTGTTGTCTTTGGTGGCGATGATTTTTCTGGCTTTGCCGAGCATGTTTATTTCCGCCTTGTCCAACTTCAAGCCGACTTCTTCGGAAATGACTTTGGCGCCGGTTACGGTGGCAATATCCTGCAACATCTCTTTTTTCCTGTCGCCGTAGCCCGGAGCTTTAATGGCCAGCGTGTTGAATGTCCCTCTTAATTTGTTCACCACCAGAGTCGTCAAGGCTTCGCCGTCCAAATCATCGGCGATAATCACCAATTCTTTTTTTCCCGTGGCGGCGATTTTTTCCAGCAACGGCAATATCTCGCTGATGGCGGAAATTTTCTTGTCCACCAAAAGTATCATCGGCTCTTCGTAGACCGCTTCCATCCTGTCGGCGTTGGTGATCATATAGGGAGAGACATAACCCTTGTCAAACTGCATACCCTCCACGAACTCGCTTTCCACTCCGAACGACTGCGACTCTTCCACCGTTACCACCCCGTCTTTGCCCACTTTGTCTATGGCGTGGGCGATTTTCTTGCCGAACTCTTCCGATTCGGCGGAGACCGTGGCCACTTGTTCTATCTCTTCTTTGTTTTTTATCGGCTTGGCGATTTTTTTCAGCGCGGCCACAACGGCAACGGTCGCCGCTTCTATTCCTCTTCTTATGCCGAGCGGATTAACGCCTAGGGTCGTTACTCTCATTCCTTCTTTGACAATAGCTTGGGTCAAGACAACGGCCGTAGTGGTGCCGTCTCCAGCCAAATCGTTCGTTTTGCCGGCCACTTCTTTGGCGATTTCCGCGCCCATATTTTCCGTTTTGTCTTCCAGTTCAATTTCTTTGGCGATAGTCACTCCGTCGTTGGTAATAGTCGGCGCGCCGTAGCCTTTTTCCAAAATGACATTCCGGCCTTTCGGGCCGAGAGTTATCTTGACGGCATCGGCCACCGCGTCAATTCCTTTTTTCAAGCCTTCTTTGGCTTTTTCCCTGAATATAATTTGTTTTGCCATATTTTTTAAAATTTTTTTTAACTACTCTATAACCGCCAAAATGCTGTCTTCGCTTATAATATAGTATTTCTTGTCGCCGACCTTGATTTCATCTGGCCCGTATTTGGAAAATACGACTTTCTGGCCCTTTTTGACGGACATCGGAATAATCTTTCCGTCATTGTCTCTTTTGCCCGGACCGACTTCTATAATCTTGCCCTGATCGGGTTTTTCCTTATCCACCGTTTCGGGAATGAAAATCCCCGACTTGGTCTTGGAGCCTTTCTCTTCGTCGGAAAACGGCTCTATCAAAACATTGTTATGCAAAGGCTTTATGTTCTTCATAGAGATAAATAATTAACTGATAATTAATTTTGCAGTAATGGCATTATATGGAAAGAGCCGCTTATTTGTCAACAACAATCTCCGTCTTTATCTCCTGATACAACTTAAGCAACTTATCCGCTATCACATTGCTGCGAAATTTAGTTGAGGTTTTTCGCGCGGCCTCAGCCATCGCAATTCGTTTATCGGGGTTAGAAAGAAGCTCTTTCGCCCTTTCTCGCGCCTCTTCGTTTGAAGAAACTAAAAATCCGTTTTCTCCATTCATAATAATCTCGGGAGCCACGCCGACCGGATAAGATATTGGCACAAGACCCTGCGACATTCCTTCAATAAGGCTAAGTGAAAATCCTTCATATCGCGACGAGATAAAAAGAATACTCCCGTAACGGCGCGATAAAATGCCGGGAATAATATCTTTGCGCATATTGACATACATATGATGTATCGGAAAAGCGACTTTCAACCACTCCTTTAACTTTTTGTTGGTCGTCATGCAAATTGTCGTCTTGGGAATGTTTGGAAAAGATCGGTAGAGTCCGATAAGGCGATCCAGGCCTTTAAGCTTCAGCGTAAAGACATCTCCGCCGAGCCGTCCAAGAAAAACAATATGCGGTTCAGACACGACCGGTAATTCTTTTTTCTCAAACCAGTAATCTTCAATAGCGTTATGAATGACTCTGATCCGTTCCGGCAACACTCCCATATCAATGAGTTCCTCCTTTACATGTTCTGACGCGGCTATGCATCTGGTTACGCGCGTTGCTACCAACTTTTCCATGTCAGCGATATCTCTCAATGGGCGGAAAGTCTCAATTTCAAGACCTGAAATAATACTGAGATCGCGTAACTCCTGCCAGATTAATTGCTCTTCAGATAAAAGCATGGATGTTTTTGGAACACTTTGAAGAAATCCAACGGTGGTTGAACCGAAATGACTAACGAGCGGCGTCTTGAAAGAAAGAAACGGCAAAGGCGTGTATGTCGTGCCTTGGATTATATGGTATCGCATAATATCGTCTTTATGCTCAAGCAAAGAGTGGAAGAAAAGAATGTTTGCAAGCCCGCGCATATGTGTCGGCGCGTCAGCAAGCTGCCAACGCGGATAGAAATTGCGAACACGGGTGCCTCTATCCTTGAGCGCCGCCGCCATAATTTGATTTATATGATGGGCTCCGGTTGAGATGCGTTTTTCATTATGAATCATCGCTATCTTTATGCCATTCCCCGGCTTTGGCTTATTGCCGCTTTTCCGGTTTGATAAACGACGCCATCCTCTGATAAATGATTTTGTTTTTTTGTACGCTCGACGCGTAAGGCCATGTTTTGTTCTTGCGTTTATGTTCATAAAATAATTTTCCTACTCTTATTTACAAAATTTCTTCGGTAAAAGAATTTTCGCAATTCTTCTGCGACAATTATAGAAGCGGCTATTGGAATGATCGCAAGCCAGTCGGAAAACTCAAGCGGGACGGTGCGAAGAAGTTTCTGCATGGCAGGGGCGTATATGGCGGCTATTTGGAGCGCGATAATTGTCAAAGTTGCGCCGACTAGATATTTATTTGAGAACCAATCCATGCTGAATATGGACTTATTCTCCGAACGGCAATTCCAAGCGTTGAACCATTGAAAGACGGCGAGCGTGGTGAGCGATACAGTCCATGCTTTGACGATATCGGCTTCAAAATATCGGCTGAATAGAAAAATAGTCCCGATCATCATAGGCAATGCCATGACTGCCATTCTTTGAACCATGAGCGAGTCAACAATATATTTTTTCGGATGTTCAAATTTTCCGGACAAAAGCCCTTCCTCCTTTGGCTCCATGGCTAAAGCCACATCAAGAAATCCGTCAGTTACGAAATTAAGCCAAATAATTTGCGCCGCTAGGATCGGCAACGGATACCCGAGAAAAAGCGCGGCGGAAATCACAAGCGCTTCTCCTGCGCTTGTTGAGAAAAGATACAGAATGACTTTTTTTATTGTCTTGTATATGCTTCTGCCTTCCTCAATCGCCGAGATAATACTCCCGAAATTATCATCAAGCAATACGATATCCGAAGCTTCTTTCGCAATCTCTGTGCCGATTTTACCCATGGAAACTCCGAGATCAGCGGCCACAAGTGATGGCGCATCGTTAACCCCGTCTCCCGTCATCGCGATAATTTCACCTCTCTTTTTGTAAGCGTTGATTATCCGCATCTTATGTTCCGGCGTGACTCTGGCAAAGACCGTTGTACTTGCCAACTTACCAATAAGTTCGGCATCATACATCTTTTCAATTTCATCTCCGGTCAAAACCGTGTCTCCTTCTTGATATATGCCCGCTTCCTTGGCGATGGCGCGCGCGGTTATTTTATGGTCGCCGGTTATCATTACCACCCTGATTCCCGCATCTTTCGCGCGTTGCATCGCTTCTCTCACTTCGGGTCGAAGCGTATCCTGCATGCCGAAGAATCCGACAAAAGAAAGCGAGTGGATTGATTCTGTTTTGAGCTGCTTTGGCGCGTCATGGCGAATCGCAATCGCCAAAATACGGAGTCCTTCTTCGGACATGCGGACAAATGTCGCTTCAAGTTCTTCTTTTTCGCTTTTTGAAAGCGGATGATTCTTCCCGTCGCGTCTAATATCGGCACAAAGCGCAAGTATTGTTTCCGGAGCGCCGGCAACAATCAATAGATTGTTTTTTTCAGCCTGATGAACGGTAGCGTGATATTTTAACCTGTAGTCAAATGGAATTTCTGAAACAAGAGGCGATTCTCGTAAAAGATCTTCTTTATGAAAGCCCGCTTTCTCGGCAAAAACAAGCATAGCGGCCTCGGTCGGGTCTCCGGCAATGCGCCACTCCCTTGCCTCTTTGGCGTAAGAAAGCCGAGCGCTAGCGACAAGTGAAGCGGCTTTTCCAAAATACAGGATATCATCGCAATTTGCCGAATTGACAACATTACCATCAAGTTTAATTTCTCCTTTCGGCTCGTACCCAATGCCGCCAATTTCAAATAATTTGCCGCCTGTCCACGCCTTGCGAACAATGAGCTCGTTTTTAGTAATGGTCCCTGTCTTATCCACCGCAATTAACCGCGCTTGTCCGAGAGCTTCTACCGCTTGAAGTTTTTTCACAAGCGCGTTTCGCTTTGACATGCGCGAAACACCCATCGCAAGCACGAGCGTCATAACGATAGGCAGACCCTCGGGAATAATTGAAACTGAGAGGGAAACAACAGTCGTAAACATTTCTTTGACAGAGTGACCGGAAAGTATGCCGACGGTGAAAAGAATCGTACTGATCACGGCGACGGTGGCAATAATTGCCCGCGAGAGATAGCGAATGTTTGCTTTGAGCGGGGTTTCGGTATCTATGGTTGAAATTTGTTTCGCTATTCCGCCTATTGCCGTTGAGAGGCCTGTGGCAACAACAACCGCCCTGCCGCTTCCGACAACAATGTGCGTACCCATCCAAACCATATTTTTCTGCTCCGCCGTCGGCAAATCGTCGCGTTCCAACACATCAGTATTTTTATATATCGGCACGGATTCTCCGGTAAGGAAAGCTTCGTCTATTTTGAGATTCTGGGATAAGACAACCCTAGCATCGGCGGGGATT
>Ga0209542_10007460_pt1 | contig 20785 bp, 28 predicted proteins | sample RifCSPhighO2_01_FD_184028 | JGI IMG/M metagenome (GOLD analysis project Ga0209542, IMG submission 184028) | Soil microbial communities from Rifle, Colorado - Rifle CSP2_plank highO2_0.1 (SPAdes) (version 2) | ecosystem: Environmental > Terrestrial > Deep subsurface > Rock core/Sediment ... | reverse complement strand
TCGCCCAAGGGACGATCGATCTCTAGTCGAAAAAATTTATTGAAGTGGTTTGTTGTTTTATCTTTAATAAGTTTCTTAAACCTCTATCACAGCTGGCCAGTCCCCAAGCTCGGTTTTATTACAGATCTACTATATTACCCAGCTATAACTTCAGGACTATCCTTATTTAATGTCGTTATCTTTTTTTATCTCTTTTTCAAACAAAATAAGATATAATTTAGTAGAGTGAAAATTAGATTAAGCGATCATTTAAAGTTTAAGGCAAAAGTTAGAAATATTTCAGCATCATTACCAAAGAAAATAGTAAAAGAGGCAGAAAAAATATACTTTGATAAAGAAACAAGACATTGGATTGCCGTAAAAGAAGAAAAATATACAGGCAAAATAAGACCGATTGTTGCAGTTTTCGATAAAACTAATGGAGATATAGAAATCATTACAATTTTTCCTAATGATATAAACGAAGTAAATTCTAGGATAAAAAGAGGTAGATGGATTCATGAAAAAACCAAAAATTAACTACGATGCAAAAAGTGACGTGTTCTATATTGTTATAAAAAACGGATACGAAGAAGATCATAAAGAAGTAGCTCCGGGTATATTTGTTGAGCTGGATAAAAAAGGCGATCTTATGGGAATCGAGATTTTAAACGCCTCAAAAAATCTTGGAAAGTATTTCTCTTCAGGTAAATCTCAAGTCATCTAAAAAGTCCTGATTAAGTCTTTTATTTAATTCTAATGCTACTCTTTTTGGGGAAGCTTTTTTTCCAAATTTTTTAGAATATTTTTCTTAGCCAACTCTAACGTAAAATCAGACATCTTGAAAGCCTGTTCCAATCTTTGCAACCCGCTCATCTTTCGAAGAATCTGAACTTTATCTATCATGCAGATATTTTAATTGATTTATCTAAAGACTACAAATTAATTAAGGATAGTTATTTGCATTTTGGATAAGGAACATTCTCTGCTATTCCTTTATAACAACACTGCCCGCATACGCCTTCACAAGTATAAGTTGCCTTATCACACATTGCTCCAGGCGGACAGGTAGGCCTGATCAGTCTTCCACTACAGTCACAGACTATCTCGCCTCCTGTATCCCAACCTCCGCATTCTTGACTTGTCAGACTTTGATCTAAAAATTGGAAGGTGGAGAGAATTCTATCAATTGTTACCTTAAGCGTATTGAATTTTTCCTCTTGTAGCTCCACCGCAGGATCAATAGTTAAAGAGTTCATTACTCCTTTATTAACAAGACTGTAGGTATAATCACCCCTTTCGGTATCTGGTCCCACGTAAAGCGCGTCGTTTTTTCCTATCTTTACAAACTCACCAATACCAAATTCTTTTGCGAGCTCAAATACATTCTTTTTATCTGTCATTTGTTTCCCAATTTCTATGTAAAAATTTTCTGCCAATTTATCATTTTTTAATGTGGAAAATACCAGTATGGTAGAAAAAATCAGATTGCCAGAGAGTTTTTTCGTGACTTGACTAACAATGAAATTACTTGGATATGAAAAAGAGAGTCCCGGACCTGTATATGTTTTCCAATTTGCAGTTTCGCCAATTGTAGAATATGGCTGTTGCGCTGGACAAGTGGTAAATTCGCAGTTTGGACCGGTGCGAGAAACATACGATCCATCTGGACATAATTTTGCTTCTTCGGTACAAGTAGTGCACTTTGATGAATTTTGATATTGTCTTCCTAAATAAAATCCTCCTAGGCTTAGCAGTACTAAAAAAATTGTTCCTAATAATATCCGATACTTATTCATCTTTCTCATTATTATCTAAGATCAGACTGTTGTCAAAATATTTTGTTACAATAACTCCATGCAGATAATCGCAGACCTCCAGCTTCACTCTAAATACTCCCGTGCCGTCTCGCAAAAAATGGATCTCGATGAAATTGCCCATTGGTCGGCAAAGAAAGGAATCAATCTGGTCGCAACCGGCGACTGGACTCACCCCATGTGGATCAGGGAAATAAAAGCAAAACTGAAAGAAACATCCCCCGGAATTTATTCATTAGACGGGAATAAAACCGATTTGCCAACCAACTCTAAAGTTAAGTTCTTACTCTCAACGGAAATTTCCAGCATTTACAGCCAAGGAGGTAAGGGACGTCGGACCCACAACCTTATTTTTTCACCCTCAATTGAAACCTGTGACAAAATCATTAAGGAACTGCAAAGACGGGGAGCCAATCTTATGTCCGACGGAAGACCAATTGTCGGAATATCTTCCAAAGACCTCCTGGAAATGGTTCTAACAATCGATAAAGATGCCTTATTTATCCCGGCACATATTTGGACTCCTTGGTTCGCATTATATGGTTCCAAATCTGGTTATAACTCGATCGAAGAATGTTTTGAAGAACTCAGTAAACATATTTATGCATGTGAAACTGGATTGTCCAGCGATCCTGTGATGAACTGGCAGATTAAAGAGCTCGAAAACAGATCAATACTTTCATTCTCCGACGCCCATTCCGGTCCGAAACTCGGACGCGAAGCAACAGTGTTTACATGTAACATAAAACATGAAACATGTAACTTTACTTATCAAGATATAGCAAATGCAATCAAACAACAATCAGACGGTCACTTAAAGATCGGTTACACTATTGAGTTTTTTCCCGAAGAAGGTAAGTATCATTGGTCAGGACACCGCGTTTGCAATATAAAATACAATCCTCAGCAGGTTAAAGAAAAAGGGACTATTTGCCCGGTCTGCCATAATCCTTTAACCATCGGAGTTGAAAATAGAGTTATGGATCTTTCTTACAAGACGCTTAAACAGGAAGATCTCCTGCAGATAAAAAACACGTCCGGCTTAACCTTTGTCTACGATAAAGATAAAAAAAGAAGGCCGTTTGTTTCACTCATACCGCTTTTGGAAGTGTTAACCGAGACAAATGCCGGATCTCATAGCAAAGCTCTTCGAGAATATGAACATCTCACTTCAAATTTCGCCACTGAATTTGACATTCTGCTTAAAAAATCGCTGGAAGAGATAGAAAAAATCTCCGGCCCCTTGCTTGCCAAAGCAGTACGGATTATCCGGGAAAGAAAAGTCTATGTCGATCCGGGATATGACGGAGTATTTGGAATTGTCAAAATTTTTTCAGATGAAAAAGCAAAAACAGAAGAAAAAGAGGAAAAACAACCAAGTCTATTCTAGTTCAGAGAAATTGGGTAAGGGTAATGATGCTCGTTTAGAAGTTAGAAGTTTGAAGTTGGATGAAAAAAGAACCTACTTCCAAACCCTTCTTCCAAACCTGCCTCTTAACCCTCTAACTGTTAATAAATTACTATTATTCCTCTTCTTGCTCCTTCTTCCTACTCAATATGGCAAACATTTCTTTTTTGACTTCTCCTATCTTTCCGGCATTCGTGTAGACTACCTTGCTCCAACAATCTATCTGACCGATCTGCTCGCCGCAGTCATTCTAATTTTTAATCTAAAGTCCGTAATAAAATTTTTTCTTAATAAAAAGATTGTTATCCTGCTTTCACTTTTACTGTTTAATGTATTAATCTCACAAAATATCTTTATATCGGTCTACCGATATATTAAAATCCTGGAACTTCTGGGTATCGTTGCTGTTTTCAGAAATAAAGGCTTATCTCTGAAATATCTTTTATCTGGTCTATTGATCGGAGGAGTTTTCGAATTATTTCTCTCTATGGTTCAATATATAAACAAACATTCCCTCCAGGGAATATTTTATTTTTTTGGCGAGCGAATATTGAATTTGTCATTGCCCGGGATAGCTAAAGCGTCATTAAACGGAATTGAGATCTTACGACCCTATGGAACTTTTTCCCATCCAAATTCACTAGCCGGATTTTATCTCCTAATTTATTTCTTAGTATTAACCTACAAAAAATTTTCAGACTCAATAGCAAAAAACAGCCTACTTTTTGTCTGTGGTCTTTTAATTTTTATTTCTTTTTCCAAGATTGCCATTACAACTTTTTTACTTTTGAATTTTATCTATCTTTGGAAAAGTCCTTTAAAAAAAACCTGTGTTTTTTGTTTTTTTTCCCGGATTTTTATCCTGGGAGTTGTAGCGCTGGTTTTTTTACAAGCCACAACCGATCAGTTTACCCTTCAGAAAAGAATCTATCTCATGCAAAATGCTTTATCGATAATTAATCAGCATCTGTTTTTCGGAGTTGGAATGGGAAATTATCTTATAAATCAGCAACAATTTCCCCAACGTTTCGCCGACTTTCTAAATCAACCCGTTCATAATCTTTATCTGCTCTTAATAAGTGAGGTTGGAATAACTATTTTTGCGGCAGTATTTTTCCTTTTTTTTGCTGAGTTTAATAAAACCTTGAAAAAATTCCCCTATGTTTTCGGCGTTATTTTACTAACCGGACTTTTTGATCACTACTGGCTCACTCTTCAACAAAATTTTCTGCTTATTGCGGTGATCTTGGGGGCACTATAACTTTTCAATTTTCTTTTTTATCTGTTGGTTCAAGTTTAAAGTTTTATTGACTTCTCCACTTAAATCTTGCGGCAAATCTCTAAGCAAGTTTCCTCCAACTTCCTTATGTTTGACGTTGCTCAGTTTGAGCCGCTGGATTAAATCGGAAGTTGCAGAAACCCCTTGTTTTTTTGAGGTTTCTAAAAGAGGCGTAACTTTTAAGAAATACTCTTCTGCCTCTAAAAATGCTTTCGCTGCTAATCTATTTTTTCCGTTTTTAGTTAAGTTAAACGCCATAGCAACTCTTTTATCGGAAAAAAGAAGGTAGAGTTCAGCTTTTTTAAGGGTATCCCTGGTTGTCAGTTCGAGTATTTTGTCCCGGGTATTTTTTAAGAAAAACAAAGGGTGGTCCGGCAGAATCCCAGGATAAGGAAGATTGTACTCTATTTTCTCTTGGCTTAAATTGACAGGTTGTGACTGTAGAAAATAAAATGCCGGAGGGATCAGGAAAAAAAAGACTAAGAAGAATAAAAACGTCAAAGATTTTTTTAACATCATTTTAATTATATAAAATGCGGTCAACACAAACAACCCCGACTAAGTCGGGGTTGCCTGATGTTGATTATTTGACCAGCCTTTTAAGGCTCTTGCCTGCTGTAAAGCCCGGTGTTTTTGTTGCTGGAATTTGGATTTCTGCTCCAGTTTGAGGATTTCTTCCTTTTCTTGCCGCTCTTCTTCTTACCATGAAGGTGCCGAAACCTGTCACAACGACTTTCTCTCCTCTTTTAAGTGCATCGGAGATTGATCCGAACACTGTTCCGACTGCATCTTTGGCAGCTTTTGCTGTGAGTCCTGCTTTCTTGGCAACCTGTGCAACTAAGTCTGCTTTGTCATCTTGAATCACCTCGATTCTTAAAAAAAACTGTTAATGTTTTTAGATTGATTTTTCAATCAATCGCAAACATAATAGAAAGTTTTGACTGTCTTGTCAATCTATATTTAAAACATCTTATTATAACAATCTATATCAAATTCGGCCTTTTGGCACAATGTAAATTAAAGAATTTTAAAATTTTAATTTTTTATTTAAAAAAACTATGATAAACTTGGAGAAATACCAAAGGTTAGATTCTATTTTGAAGAGCTAAAACTTAAACTGTTTATGAAATTCACTAAAGATTCTCAGTTTTTCTTTATTTTAATCTTGCTGCTTTTTTTGTTCACATTGAGCTTTATTTTATTTCCAGGATTTTATCTTGAAACATTTATGCCAAATTTTTCGGTTGGGTTAAAATGGAATACTTGGGTTTTTATTATTTTTTACGTGATACCAGGTTTGTATATTACCCTAATAATTAGCGCTATACTCTACTATACCTTTAAAATATTTAGTCGTAAATAATTGCTTTCAGATTAGTCTAAATCTTTGTAGTAGCTTCTGCTCGATACTCACGAACGACAGTTACTTTGATCTGGCCGGGGAAGACATCGAACTTTTGCTCCAGCTCATCTTTGATTTTATTGGCTAAAATTGTGACATCATCATCGCTTATCTCATCCGGTTTTACAACGACTCGTAACTCGCGACCGGCTTGCAGCGCATAAGCCTCTCTTACTCCTTTTTTATTCTTTGCCGCATCTTCTATAGTCTTAATTCTTTTTAGGTACTGATCAAAATCTTCGTGACGAGCACCGGGTCGACCCCCTGATACGGCATCCGAGATATAAACTATTATTGACTCGATCGACGGAAAGGGAATATCCTCATGATGCGCCGCTACACAATCAACTATATTTTGCGGAAAACGATACTTTTTCAAAAGTTCTACTCCCAAGTCAACATGCGAACCTTCTTTATCGGTAATTACCTTACCAATATCATGCAACAAGCATCCTAATTTGACAACATTCACGTCTGCTTTTAGCTCATGGGCCAATGCGATACCAATCCTAGTTTCTTCCAGTGTGTGAAGAATCATATTCTGTCCGTAGGAAAATCTGTATTTAAACTTTCCCAAAAAGTGCGTAACTTCAGAGGGAAGGTTGAATATTCCTACTTTATGTGCCAGTTCTTCTCCGGCCTTAAAAATGACTTTATCAATCTCTTCTTTGGTTTTATTAACAATTTCTTCAATCCTCTCAGGCTGAATTCTTCCATCTTTAATCAATCTCTCAAGAGATATTTTGGCCGTTTCTCTTTTGATCGCGTCAAAAGAAGAAAGCCTGATCACTCCTTCTTCTTCCAAATCTACATCTACACCGGTCGCCAGTTCAAAGGCCCTGATATTTCTTCCGTCTTTGCCGATAATTCTGCCTTTGAAGTCTTCATTGGGCAAATTAATAACTGATAATGTATATTCTGATACATAATCTGTAGCTCCATAACGCATTGAATCAATCAATATTTCTTTAGCTTTTTCTTCTACGCTTTTCTTGATGTCTTCTTCCGACTGCTTGATTCTTTTGGCAATATCACCCTTTAGTTTTTCTTCCCAGCCGGAAAGCAGAAGCTCACGAGCCTGATCTTTTGTCATCTGGGATACTTTTTCCAATTTTAGAAGAATTGCTTCCCGTCTTTCCTCGTATTCTTTTTTAATCTTTTCTAAGGTTTGCCTCTGATTATCAATAAATCCTTTTTCCTTATTTAGGTTTGTTTCCTTTTCTCCCAATTGCTGCTCTCTTCTGCTCAGATTTCTTTCGATTTCTAAATTCTCCTCCATTATTTTTCTTGCCTGCTTTTCTGCATCCTGTTTAACCCTAAGCGCTTCCTCTTGAGCCTTTAAAATAATTTCTTTCGCTTGCTGTTTCAAACCGGGTTCTTCATTTTGTTTTACTTCTTTAACTTCCTGTAGTTCTTCACGCAGAATAGACCGGATCAAATTTTTTAAGTCAACCACAATATTATTAGGAAGCTTGTTGGAGATTATGATTTACACTGATGACTAACTGATTGCCGCGGATATCTGTGGAAATCCGTCAAAAATCTGTGGCAATCCTAGAGGTTACATACAAAACTAGCCTTGAGTTAGTCATACCTTTAATTTATGTAAATCCTATATAATCTTTGCAAGCTAAATTGCTAATACTAATATTTTACTCCTCTTTCAGGTATTCTGCAAATGATAATATGGTTGAAAACTAAGCATTAATTCGCTACGAATACATTGTTTTTAAGTAAAGGCGCAAAATTAATCCGATATTTTTCGTTTTGCAAGTTTAAAGCAAGGGTCCAATCGGTTATTGTATCACCCATTTTAACCCCTCGCCAATTTTCCAGTACCGGGGGTTTATTCATTAAAGGATGAACATTTGAAAAATCTAATTTTTGCCAAGAAGCGACTAAATGTGCTTCCAAATAATGATATCTGCCAAAAGTCGAGTGCCAAGGAACTTTTTCAAATACTTTAGCATTCAAATAAACAAGATCTTCGTGATTAAAATGATTGGTGGCAATAATAAAACTGTCTGACCTTCTTATTTTGCTTCCTCCTTCAAGAGATTTTTCTACAACGGCCAGATTTCCTTGTTTATCTGCCAAAGTATAAATCTGCGAATTGGGAATAGGAAGACTTTCCAAAATTGATATTGCTTCATCAACTTTTTTACATTTTTCCGCTATTAATTGAACTACATGTGGAGTGGCTATACCAATATCGGTTTTCTTTCCCGGGGCGCCAGTTAAACCAATATAAAGATTGTTATTCCAGGCGTCTTCAATAAAAAAATAAAAATCTTCCGAACTTACCAATTTTCCCGGCTTCGTCGTTCCCATATCGGAAATTCCTTTGATACTAAATGCTTTGTTATTCAAATAATCGTATTGAATAAATTTTGAAGTTAACTCCGATGACTCAAACCAGTCGTAGTTACGGCCGATGAAAACTCCATGTTTGTTGTTTGCGGCAAAAATCGAACAGCGCCTGGCTACAATATTGTAGTCTGCAGATAAAAATGATGTTAAGGAAAATTTAAGTATTTTGTCTTTATTTAACCTTATTCCTTTGGCTAAACCTTCTAAAAATTCCAGATATTGGGGATAAAATTTTTCATAGATTTTTAACTGTTGAGAATAGTATTGGTCGGCAAGTAGAGGAATATCAGAATAAGTGTGTCCCCATTTTTTATAAAGTAACCCAACCTGCTTACCGATTTCTGTATAAGACCCCTTAAATTTTAAAGCTCTCGCGTTCATAGCTTATTTTAACATGCTAAAAATGCTTGATAATTTTGAGGAATTGACGTGGCAAAACTATTTTCACCTGATCAATTTTTTTTAAAATTAAAAGGTCTTTATCTCCAGTAACCAAATAATCAGCCTGACCTACCAAAGCATAAGCAATGAGATAATCATCTTTTGGATCGCGAGTAAAGGAAGGGAATTTTCCAGTTATCTTTGGAATTTGTTCACCTATCTCATGAAGTGACATTAATACATCTTTTAAATCGCCTATTTTAATCATCTTGGCTAAATAGCGTTTATGGGTTATTTTTTTCCTTAATTCTTCAAGTAGGTCTTCTGTTATAAGGAGTTTAAATTTACCCGCAAATTTATTCTCAACCAGGCTGACGATAGTGTTTTTATCTTCTTTAGTTAAAAGATAGCTCACGAAAATATTCGTGTCGAAGATAACCCGCATATATTTTTTATTTATCAAAATTTATTTTGCCTTCTTTTACCATATCATCAATCACGTCTCGAACAAAGCGCTCCGCAAGAGCTTCTGCTTGTTTGGGAGTAAGGTCAGAATTTCTTGCCTGAACTCTTTTTCTCACTTCTCTTAGTCGTTGAAGGGCTTGTTTACGACGCATCTCTTCCTTTACTTTTTTTATCTTTTCATAATCGTCGTAAGACATCACAGCTATCTTAGGCTTACCCCGACTCTCCACAATCACTTCATTTCCGTTTCTGGTAACCCAACTTATTAATGATCCAAACTTATTCTTGGCTTCGCTGGCTGATATAGTTTTGGGCGTTAACATATTAGCTATTATATTAGCTAATATATTGTCTGTCAAGTAGGAAATTAGCTACTGGCGCTGGTGTAGTAGCGGAGGGCAAACTGCCAGAATTATTATACAAAGTCTAGGACGTGTAGATTTTTGAAAAATGGGAATTTTGATCAAGAGACAATTTATCAAATGTTCCCTGCTCTACGATTCTCCCCTCATCGAAGACAAAAATTTTGTCTGAAATCGAGAAGTTTTTCAAATCCGTTTACCTTTATTAAGTAACTAATATCGCTTATTAAATTTCCTAGTGTATTTTTAAGAGAGAGTCTGATAAAAGAAACTAGGGAGAAAGAAATTCCAAGCGTTGCAGTATAAAAATAAAATGGCGCTAAAGACTGGCCTTTTTGATATGAAATAAAAAAATCAACTATTTTACCTATTAAAAGCGGGGGAACGACAACATAAAAGTGGACTAAATAAAGTATAGTCTCCCAGAATAAAAACTGGCGCTTTTTCCCTCCCAATAAAAAACATATTGGTTTTACTAAATCTGACAGTCTAAATTGCTTTTTCATAAGGCGAATAATAATTTAAAGCTCAAACAGACACTACAACTTCATTGTATTTTCGGCTCCTCTAGGTCCGATTAGGCCTATTAATTCTCCCCTATCAATCTCAAAAGAGATATTATCAACTGCCTTGGAATCGGAATATTCACTATGAAATAAAGATTTCAATGATCCGCAGATACCGGCCTCTTTTTTATAGATCCTGAAATATTTGCTTAGCTTGTTTATAACTACAGACTTCATATAAGAAGCATTATAACAATACTTTATAATTGGCAGCCGATGAATTATTTCTTATAGTTCGAGCGAACAATGTGAGTCGAGAACAACTAGATTTTCTTCCATATTTTATTTATTAATTTTAATTTCTTTTCCTGACTCCAGTCTTTTATTTGTTTCTCTCTTTTTCTGGCATCATTAATATCATTCCATTCTTCAAAATAAACTAACTTCTTGAATCCGTGTTGCTGTGTATATTTCGAACCTAATCGAGAAATATGTTGATCCATTCTCTTTGGAATGTCCCATGTACATCCAGTATAATATGTACCATCCAAACATTCAATAATATAGACGTGCCATTTCCAATTTTTGAGGTTGCTTCTCGACTTTGCTCGAAGCATAAAACAATAATTAAGAATTATTTTCTTGCAATTTATTAATAGCTTCTTTAATCAAATCAAAAGAAAAACCGCGATTTGACAAAAAGGCGGCGGATTTTTCAAAGCGTTCTTTCTTGGGAAGGTTTTTAAATCTGTGCCATTTGGATTGAAGTGCTTTTAAGGCTAAATCTTCTTCTTTAAGTGGATTTTCCTGTAAATAAAAATCGATTAAATCTTTTTCTATCCCCAACCGCAACAATTCTCCCTTTAAAACATAAGAACCTTTAGGTTTTCCCCTACTCCTCTGGTCGGCAAACCACTCGACAAATGCTTTATCGTCGATAAATTTTTTTTCCTCCAATTCTTCAATTACATTATCAGCGTCATCACGGGAAAAATGCCGCTTCTGGATTTTTTTATACAAATAATCCCGCATTTCCTTTTTAGTACGTGGTCGAAATTTCAAAAAAAAGTAAGCCTTGTTCAATAATTCCTGAAGATCCTCAGAAGTCATAATATAATACGAATCTACAAATTTTATCCGAATCTACAAATATACGAATAAGAAAGATAGAATTAGCATATTCGTTGATTCGCATTCTTTCGCAGATTCGTATCACGCTTACTTTTTTCCCATCACCTTTTCCATGACCTCTTTGGCTATCTGCTGTTTTAGCTTGTGATCTTGGAGAAAGAGCTGTTTAACCTGTTCTTTGCCTTGACCCAAAAGCTTCTCTCCGTGTTTCAAAAAGGCTCCGTTTTTACTAAGCACGTTTGCGGCTATTGCAGCGTCCACTAGCCCCTCTGCCTTGTCTATGCCTTCGGCGGTTATCACAATTTCCGCTTCTTTAAAGGGAGGAGCAACTTTGTTTTTTACGATTTTTACCCTGATTCTTGCCCCGTACACCAGATTATTTTTTTTCAGCGTCTCAATTTTTCTGACATCCATCCTGACCGAACAGTAAAATTTTAGAGCGAGTCCTCCCGGAGTGGTTTCGGGATTGCCAAACATGATTCCGATTTTCAGTCTGATCTGATTGGTAAAAACAATTGTCGTCTTTGATTTTGAAATAACTCCAGTTAATTTTCTTAGCGCCTGCGACATGAGTCTGGCTTGGACTCCCATCTGCGAATCTCCCATCTCGCCCTCTATTTCGCTTCTTGGGACAAGCGCGGCAACCGAATCGACGACAACCAGATCAACACCGCCGGAGCGGATTAACTGTTCGGCAATCTCAAGGGCTTGTTCACCAGTATCCGGTTGGGAAACCAAAAGCTCGTCAAGATTAACACCGATTAGCCTTGCCCATGCAGGATCAAGCGCGTGTTCCGCATCAATAAACGCAGCAATCCCTCCGGCTTTTTGTGTTTCAGCAATCAAGGATAAACAAACCGTAGTTTTTCCCGAGGCCTCGGGTCCAAAAATTTCGACGATTCTGCCCCTTGGTATTCCGCCAACACCAAGCGCAATGTCCAAAGGCAAAATTCCTGTTTTTAAAACGTCAACCGCCGTCGAGGGCCCTTCTCCCAATCGCATAATCGATCCTTTGCCAAACTGTTTTTGGATCTGTTCGATCGCCAGCATTACCGCCTGTTTCTTTGGACTTAGGTGAGATTGACCGTCGTTTTTAGTTACAGTTCTCATGGAAATATTTTAGTAATTAATGCTGCCTATATTATTTACTATAATTTAAAAAATTACAATAGATTATAATCCACAATAAATATAATTTAGCCTAACTAAAAAACATAAATTATTCCAATGACTATCAGCCCCCACAAGAACATCGTAAAGATTAGAGGACGATCGGTAGTGACAATTTTTTCCGGTCGCTCTCCCTCTTCTCTTTCATAAAGCAGCTGGGCGTAGCGGGAAATTCCGTAAACAATTAATGGAATAGTTGTCATCATCCATCTTCTTACTTCAAAGGTGGGAATAAGATTGCTTATGCTCTCCGAGAAAAAAGTTCGAATCTGCGGCGGTCTATCAACATAGGTGAAAAATGCGTAAGCAAGGATCGTGCCGGTTGCAAAAGTATTGGTGAGAAAATCCAACATGTGTTCTTTGTATTGGTCAAGAGAGGCTCTCGCTTGTGAACCATGAGCTACCAATTCGGCATGCCTTTTAACTGTTGCCATAAAAAGCGAGCCAAAAAAGATTGTATAAAGTAGCCAAATCGGGATATGATAACCCGTTACAACTTCTCCTGCCAAAGTCCTGATCATAAATGAAAAGGAAATTGTAAAGATATCGATAACCGGTTTTCTTTTAAGATACAAGGAGTAAAAAAAATGCAGAAGGATAAAAACAAGGCTCAAGAAAAAAAACGGCAGAGAGAAAAACAGTGAGGCAATCAGTGATACCAGAGTCAGAATAAATACAATAAAGGTGGCTTCCGGAATCGAAATTGAGCCGGAAGCAATAGGCCGTAATTTTTTTATCGGATGTTTTTTATCGAACTGATAATCGATAATGTCATTTAAGACGTAAGAGGTGGACGAGAGAAAACACAAAACAAAAAATGCATAAGTTGTCTGAAGGAATGCTTCGGTAACAAATAAATTTCCGGAAAAAATAATAGCGGTAAAGACCACAAGGTTTTTGATCCACTGATTGACCCGAAGCGCTCTAAGTAGAGTAAAGAATTTGTTCCCGCTCATCATCTGCATTATACTATATATATAATTTTCTATGTTAAAATTATATTCCTATGATTGATCTTGACGATAAAAAGGCGATATTAAAACTTCAGGGCGGTGACGCCGTTTTGAAATCCATAGATGCACTACCCAAACAATTACAGCAAGCTTTTGACGAGTCACTGAAAGTAAATTTTCCGGGTGAATATAGAAACGTAAAAAATATAATAGCCTGTGGTATGGGAGGCTCCCGTTTTACTCCATATATTGTAAAGGAATTATTCAAAGACAAAATCACCATTCCATATTCAATCAACGACGATTATGTTTTACCCGAATTTGTTGATCAGAATTCCTTAGTTATTTTGTCTTCATATTCAGGAAATACAGAAGAACCTATGCATTGCGGAAGGATAGCCCTTAAAAAAGGAGCAAAAATTGCCGGGTTGGCTGAAGGTGGGCAAGTGATAGATTTTTTAAAAAAAATAAAAGCACCATATTATCAGTTTAATCCAATAGAAAATCCATCCGGTCAACCCCGCATTGGATTTGGTTATATGGTTGGAGGAAACCTGGGATTTCTTTTTAATCTCGGCTTAATCAAAGAAAATAAATCAACAATCGATCAGGCAATTTCCCAATTTCCTGAATTGTTAAAAGATTACCGATTAGAAGTTGGAACCGAAAATAATCCCGCGAAAAATTTAGCACAACAGATCTTTCAAAAATACCCTTATTACTTAGTGTCGGAGTTTCTGACTGGAGTCGGCAATGCTGTTGCTAATCAAACCAATGAAACAGCGAAATCAATTTCTTCTTTTCGGATTATTCCCGAATTAAATCATCATCTGTTAGAAGGTCTTAAGTTACCCGATGAACACAAAAAACTAGCGATTTTCGTCTTATTTTTTTCTAATCTTTATTCCAAACCAATTAAAAAAAGATTCCAGATAACAAAAGAAGTAATTGAACAAAATGAAATAAAAACAATCTGGATCGAATTGAAGGGCAAAAATAAAGTCGACCAAACATTCGAACTGATGGGCCTGGGTAGCTATATGACCATGTATCTTTCAGCTCTTTATGGACAGGATCCCAAAATTATTCCTTACGTCGACTACTTTAAGAAAAAATTGAAGGAAACAAGTTAAAGTTTGTAACCGAATTTCCGTAAAAGATCTTTCCGGCTTTTGACTTCGTCTGCTTTTTCTATGCCAAGCGGAGATTCTCCATCGACAACCCCGAGGATTCCTCTACCCTGTTTGGTCTGAGCGACAATTACTTCGGTTGGGTTTGCCGTTGCGCAAAAAATATTTACAATTTCAGAGACATTTTTAATCCGGTTTAAAACGTTTACCGGGAAGGCGTTTTTTAAAAAGATAAAAAGAGCGTGACCGCAACCTACACGCTTTGCGTTGTCAACGGCGAGTTTTATCATCCCGTCGTCTGTCCCCGAAGTTCTTATTTTTCTCGGTCCCGACGCCTCGCAAAATGCCAGTCCGAACTTTATCCCCGGAACCGCCTCGATCAGAGTCTCATATACATCTTCTACTGTCTTTATGAAATGTGACTGGACAAGGATAAAATTTATCTCCGCCGGTTTTTCGATTTTAACAGCAAGTAATTTCATGACTTTTTTTACCTACTTTTAATAAAACCAGCCTAAAACGTACATTAGTAGGCCCAGGATTAAAAGCAGAACCAGAAGATTGTACAGTCCGCCAAAGAAGAAGGCGCCGAAAAATGACAACAACCAGATGAATAAAAATACGGTAACCAGTTCGCGAATCGGACTGGGCAAAATCCGAATCAACCAGATGATCAGGGCAAAAACCAAAATATCATAAAGTCCGACCCCTCTTCCGCCGATATATAATAAAGGTATATTAATAGGAGAAAAAACCGGAACCCGCACCGCTCCGACGATCCAGAGCAGAATTAGTAAAACCAACAAGTAAGAAAGCATAATTAATTTTACACCATATTTTCATTTACAAATACTCTTTTGTATCGATTCGGGTTTTACAAAGTTCATAAACCAGCGGAAAGCTGAAAAATTTAAATTCGGCATTAAGATGTCCGCCACCCCTTACTTCAATAAACTGACTTCCCATTTTACTTCCGAATTCAAAAGTATATTTTTTATCAACATACGGATCTTTATCTCCATAAACAACATAAGAAACAGGAATAAGTTTTTTCAGTTTTTCAAAATTAAAATCCTCCTTAAAAAATCCTCTTGTGGCCAGTTCATAATCCCAAGCCATTTTAGGAACTGTCAAAAAAGGTGCAACAAATATTGCACAATCTAGTTGGATATTAAATTTTTCCAAAACCCGCAGAGTGAAAACCGGTCCGATTGAATGGGCTACAAATACAACTTTTTTTTCGCGTTTTATTTCCTTAAAAATATTTTTCTTAAAAAAATCCAGCCAGTTATCAAGATTTTGTATCTTAGCTTTAGCTTTTTTGGGTCCCAGCTTTAATAATTCTTCATGATTGTCTATGGGGAATTGAGGAAGGATTACTTCTTGACCAATCAACTCCATTTGTTTTTTGAGATAAGGAAACCAGTTACCACTTGAACTTCCATATGTTCCATGAAAAATTACAAACTTCATAAGGCTATTTTATCAAATCGCTAACTTCCTTCCCTAATTTGACAGCATAATTTGTGCCGCGGTCGTAAGGATATGTCATATCGAGATTGGCGATATAAAAGTTTTTCACCGGGGTAATAAAATCCGGTTTATTTTTGACAAAGTCCTTATCGAAAATCGGTTGGGCAAAAGGACCGACGAATTTATAATAATTTGATATTTGTAGTTTGTTATTTGTTATTTGTTTAAGATATGATAAACAATAACTAAGTACTTCTTCAGGAGACTTTTTAATTAGTGTGTCATCGCGTTCGACGTACCAACCGACATAAGCAATATGTTTTCCACCGTAATATTTTTTATCGATAAAGTTTGTATGCTGCGCAACAATCATCAGGGGAAGTTTTGGCGTGCAAATATTAAGCCAATAAGTCTTATCTAGAATTGGTTTTTTTGTCTCTAAGATCAAAACAACTGCATGCAGATATTTTAGCTTAGAAAATCTCTGCAGATATGGAGATGAAAAAATCGACTGCGTAATCTTGGACATGATTACCGTCGGCAAAGTTGAGACTACAGCGTGAAATTTTTCTTTATTATTTATTCTATATTCATTACTCCCCCTCTCTATCGTCCTAATTTCATAACCGGGCAACAAGGTAACGCGGTAACGAGTTAACTCTTTTTCAATAAAATTAATAAACGTCTGAAATCCGCCCTTGATATAGCCCAGTTTTTTTGCCCGTTTGGTAATTCTTGCCCAGATAAAAGAGGCCAGAATATTTTCCGCATATTTACCGAACTTTTTCCGAAAAAGGTCTTGCCACAATACTTCCCAGACGTGTTTGCCCTGGGTTTTTCTCAGGAATTCTTCGGCGGTATATTTCTCATATGTGGAAAGAAATGGAGAGAATTTCAAAAATGCCAATACGATTCCCGCCCTTATTTTTTCCGGTAAAGAAAGAAGGGGGAAACGTAGTAAATCCTGCGGTGAATCTAAGGGAATTGTGCGGTAATTGCCAACCTCTGGGGTTGGAAGTGACAACCTAACAAGCTGCGTAGAACTTTTTGCTGTTTCATATAGTGACGACGTTAGTGTTTCTTTAAAAAAGAAGTCTTTCCATCCAACATCTTTTGCAAAATTTAAAATGTCATATTCACTATCCAACAAATGATGATAGGCTCTTTCCAAATACCAATCCCAGTTCAGCTGTTTGAATCCGACCGCCAATCCACCTAATACTTTTTCTTTTTCAAAAAGCGTAATCTTGTGTCCTTTTTTTGCCAGATAATAAGCCGCAGTCATTCCGGTAAATCCACCACCCAATATAGCTATTTTCATATAATGTATATTATATAGAGAGAGTCTATGAGTAAAGGCAGATTGTAAAATTATGAACATTGAGGAATGAACTTCAAAACTAGAAAATTAAGTAACAGAGATTGAACAGAGGAACAAAAGAGTTGAAGTAGCTAGAAAAATAATAATCGCTCTAATGACTCATCTAGTTATTGTTTCTTATTTTCTGGTCAATAATCTGCCAAATCCTTTTATAAATGCAATTGTTCCTACCTTAGGATTTCTTCTTTCTACCTTATCGCTGACATTATTTAAGGAAATCTGGATTAAAAAATCCAAGTCTTAATTCTAAGCGTCTGATTAGTGTGCTAACAAACAGGTATAATCTTTTGTGAAATACTTATGCCAAACACAGTAAAAAGAATGGTTACTGGCCCGGGTGGAGAGAGGGGAAATTTTGTCGGTTACCAAACTGTAGATCCAATGGAAGAAGTAGTTGGAGAGACCTCAAGGCAGGGAGGAGGATGGAAAAAAGGTTTGGGTTGGTGGCCGGACGAACAATCCGCAGATCATCAATTCGTTAATCGAACATTAAAACGCCTTCCATTTGAATTCGCCGGAGGAGTAGCTGCTCTTTTTGCGGATCCGTTGCTGGCGGTTGCAGTTGGCAGTCTAATACTTTTAGATATCGGGCAAGCACTTTACCACCAATTTCATGAGTAATATTAAAACTTGAGCCTGTCTACCGGCGGGGGCGGACTTTTCCCGCAGATTTACCGTGGATACTCCGCAGAAGATTTAGGCGTATTAACAACTTCCATAATTGCCGTTTCGATAAACAAAGTGAGGGGAATAGCCAATAAAATACCCAGAACTCCGCCTATTTTTCCCCCGATTAACAGGGCCAATAAAGTAATAATCGGATTTAGTCCGACCGCTTTTTTCATGACAACGGGAACAATCAGATTATTTTCCAGTTGCTGAATAATAAAATATAAAGCCATCGCCGCAAATCCCGTTACCGGAGAAACCGCAAACCCAAGAAGTATCGCCGGAATAGAGGAGATGGTCGGACCAAGATTGGGAACCGCCTCAAGTAGTGCGGCCAGGACCGCCAGAGCCAGAGCATATCTTAAGCCGATCAAATTTATCCCGATAAACGTCAAGAGTCCAACCACCGTCATTAAGGTAATTTCTCCCCAAAACCATCCGTTTAATCGTTTTTCCGCCTTATCAAATATTACCAGCGCCGTTCTCGCCCGCTCTTCGGAAAAAAAGCGGGAAAGAATTTTTCTAAATACATTTTCCTCCAAAAGAAAGTAAAAACCGAAAAACAGGGTAGAAATTAAAAAAACCGCATTGGAAAAAATACCGCTGACTATGCCGAAAAATTGATTGGCAATATCCGGCAGGTACTGGAAGACCGAATCAAGATTTAAAAGCGCCATGGCTTCCGGAGCAATTCTTTCCAATATTGAAGGCAGGGCTTTAAATAGCTGTGTGCTTTCAATAACTAAAGGTGGAAAAGCAATGAATAAAACCGCGAAAAAAAATGTCAAAAAAATTAGATAGACAAACAGAGCGGATAGAAACCTGGGGATTTTGCCTTTTTCTAAAAAAGACACATAGGGTTTTAGGGCGCTCATGATAATGAAAGCAATAAAAATAGAAAAGAGGACGTCCTGGATCATCCAAAGAAATCTCAAAAACAGGAGAAAAAAAACAGTGAAAATAATTGTCCGGGAAGAAATTTCAATTTTGTACTTTTCTGGCTCTTTCATGGGAATACTTTTGTTCGAGCCTGTCGAGAACAATTCATCTGATATCTTCTCGACTAATCGCTCGATGATTATAGTGTCACTTTTAAAGTAATTATATACAGGTATATCATCCTTTGGCAAGAGTCAAGACAAAAACATTTTTCGCTCCGGCCCGCTTTAGAACTCGAGCTGCTTCTTTTACTGTCGATCCGGTAGTGACAATGTCGTCAACCAGAACAAATCTTTTATTATTTACGTCTTGCTCCAGGGCCTCAAAGGCTCCTAACATATTTGAATAGCGATCTTTATTATTTTTCATTTGGGCTTGTGAGGACGTATCTTTACTCCGCATCAAATAACCGCTCAGTTGTAATTTAAGAAACCGATTAAAGAAGTCGGCGATAATTTTTGCTTGATTAAAGCCCCGCGTCCTCAATTTGTTACGATGAAGAGGTATCGGTTCGAGATAAATATCCCCCTCGGTAATATTTTTATAAACATTTATCTTCTTTAACATATCAGGCTCTATTACAAGACAAAGCTCCTTCCAAACATCGGTCGCCAACCGATACTTGACGCTTTTTATGATCGCTTTTAATAAATTATTGTAGTAAAACAGGCTCAAAAGCCCGTCGACACCTTTTTCTCGCCTACAGCCCGGATGTGTCAGTCCGTAGAGACTAGCTTTCCCGCAATACAGACAATTGTCTTGCTTTATGTAGCTCAACTTTTTTTTACAATTAGTACAGATATAAGCACCGAGATAACCACAACCAAGACAAAACTTAGGAAAGACAATGTCCTTGAGGAACATAAAATCATCTTAACAAAATTGTTACATTGTTATATCAGCATTTTGTTAAATATTTCCTCGTTTTTAGTTTTTATGCGACAATCCAACAATTTAGCAATTTAACAACCTATTGGCAAGTTTCGTTCACAAAAATTACGATACTTTTATTTTTCGCAGTTCGGAAAAAAACATCGAGGCTAGTTTTTAAGTTGATATAGTTTGATAGTAATAAGACCTCTTGCATTCATACCATTAGTGTTTTAAATTTTTAAGTGGCACTAGATAAAGTAAATATATGTACTGTATATTTTGCAGGAATACCGACACCGAGGTGATCGAAACAAGACTTTCGGAAGATGGAGGGGCAATTCGAAGAAGGCGACAGTGCCAAAAATGTACGAAACGATTTACAACCTATGAGCGGGTGGAAGAGCTACCGATACTGGTCATAAAAAGAGACGGAAGGCGCGAAAGATTTGATCGGGAAAAATTGAGGCGAGGACTTTTCAAGTCAACCGAGAAAACCAAAGTCGCAGCAGATCAGGTAGAGAACATTGTCTCGACGGTCGAGTCGGAGCTAAAACAACAGGACTCGACTGAAATCGAGAGCAAGATGATTGGAAATTTGGTTGCAAAACAACTAAAAAAAATTGATAAAATTGCCTACATTCGTTTTGCATCAGTGTTCAGAAGATTTGTGGATGTGGAGGATTTCGAGAAAGAACTGAAAAAATTACTTTAATAATTAATGGTTATTAAGTTATCAAGTTGAATATAAATAATATAAACATATGAAACTTGCCGGTGTTTCGGAAAAAGTCTTCCTCGACCGATACTCCTTAAAAGATAAGGCCGGCAAACCATTGGAAAAAAACCCTAGGGAGATGTGGAAAAGAATCGCCAAGGCTGTCGCAAAAGTTGAAAATAAATCCAAACAACCGAAGTGGCAAAAAGAATTTAACTGGGCAATGAAGGACTTCAAATATGTCCCGGGGGGCAGAATTTTGGCCGGCGCCGGAACCGGGTACAAAGTAACTTTTTACAACTGTTTCGTCATCCCAAGCCCCAAAGACTCGCGCGGCGGGATATTAGAAACCTTAAAACAGATGGTTGAAATTATGGCCAGA
>Ga0209542_10007457_pt1 | contig 20797 bp, 20 predicted proteins | sample RifCSPhighO2_01_FD_184028 | JGI IMG/M metagenome (GOLD analysis project Ga0209542, IMG submission 184028) | Soil microbial communities from Rifle, Colorado - Rifle CSP2_plank highO2_0.1 (SPAdes) (version 2) | ecosystem: Environmental > Terrestrial > Deep subsurface > Rock core/Sediment ... | reverse complement strand
GTTTGGAGTTACCATCTCCATGAGGAGATGGAACTATTCAAAATGTCTTCATCCGGACGTAAAGCAGTTTTGTTTTCCGATTGGGACAAATGACACAACAATACAGCGGAGGATTTTAGAGCTTTTCGAGTGAGCTCTCGCGCTTTGGTTTCGGCCAAGGCGCTTTTTAATTTCAGCAAGAACCTATCAACGATCTTCCCCCATCCCGAAAATGTCATGTTTTTGGCTGCAAACGCGAACCGTAATTGTATTACGGTTCGCGCTCCGACTTGTTTTTCGCCTAAAAACCTGCATTTTCTGGATGGGTACCGCGAGATCGTGGATAGGTTCTAAGGTCAATCTTTAACCGCCGCGAATTATGGTTTGGATTTTACCGATGTCTTCCCGTGAAAGGGGAGGGACGAACCATTTGATTTCCTTATCTCGCTTAAACCACGTCATCTGGCGCTTCGCGTAGCGCCAGATTTCTTTTTCCAATAGGTGAGTCATCCCGTCTTTTGATATTTGACGTCTCAAGTGCCGCGACAGGTATCTATACTCGAGTCCAAGCTCTTCCATCCTTTTCCACGAAAGACTCTTCGCGTGAAGTTTTCTCGCCTCCGCGATCATACCCGCCTCGATTCTTTTTTTTAATCTCGCCCTGATTCTTTTTTTTAGTTCTTCGGGGGAGAGATACAGACCGATTTTGGCAGATTTATATTTAGGGTTTTTTTTCAGAGCGGAGACTTTTCCGAAAGTTTCGGCGATTTCAATTGCTCTGGCAAGACGGCGAGGATTATTGCGATCGATCGTCGCCGCCCGCGCCGCGTCCAACTTTCTTAAAATCTCGTAAAGTTCTGGAGCTGATTTTGTCGCGAGTTGTTCACGGAGTTTCTCGTTTGGCGGCACGGGCGGCAATGCTAGACCTTCCGTAATGGCTTGAATATAGAAGCCGGTGCCGCCGCAAATTATCGGCAGTTTTCCCCGAGATAATATTTCCTCGATCATCTTGTTGGCCGATTGTTCATATTGGGATACGGAAAATTGTCGTCGCGGATTTATCACATCCAGCAGGTGGTGCGGAACCCCGCGCATTTCCGCGCGCGTGATTTTTCCCGTCCCGATGTCCAGTCCTTTGTAGACTTGCCGCGAATCGGCCGATATGATTTCACCATTGAAGCGTTTGGCCAGTTTTACGGCCAAATCGCTCTTACCAGTCGCGGTCGGGCCCAGGATGACAACGATCTTTTGCATGGGGCAATACTAGCGGAGTTTTGAAAAAACTCAACTTGCCCACATACCAACACTTTTGGGATAGGGAAAGATCGCGGATAGGTTCCAACTTCCCCATACGTTTAATATGCGTAGCTACGTAATTATAACGTATGGGGGGCTGAAGATCGTTGAGGATAACGTGGGTGACGCTTCACGGATAACAATTTTGTGGATAAAAGAACGATGATTTACCCGATGCGACAATGATTCTTAAAAACGCCCAGAAATAGCATCTTTTTTGCACAAGCAGAATTCGTTTGGGAAAATGGGGGGAAATCAGTGGGACGCGCTTCGCGCGTCCCACTTTCTGGCTTTGAAAAAGCCGCTTCGTTCTGTATTGGTGCTGGGAGAGGGAGTTGAACCCTCACGATGTCGCCATCGCGGGATTTTGAGTCCCGTGCGTCTGCCAATTTCGCCATCCCAGCGTGATAACCAGACTTCAGATGTCGGACATCAGATTTCAGATACCAGTTTCCGATATCCGATATCTGAAATCTGAAATCTGAAATCTGAAATCTGAAATCTGACTTCGGATATCTGACATCTGATCATATCCGACTTTTCAACAAAAATCAATTTTTTACACCGGTGATTGTGATATAATGCCGGTAAGTCGTATTTGGGAAGCCGTGTTTTTCGGCGTCCGGTTATCGGCAATCACCTTACTGCTCGTTGCGGACAAGTGTCGGATTAACAAATGCGAAATTAATGGTTTTCATAAAATTACAATGGCGAGCATGTCTCATTATTACGGAGATTCAATTTTTTGGATTGATGTCGAGAAGATCAAACCCAATCCGCAACAGCCGCGCAAAGAGTTCGACGCGGAAAGTTTAAAGGACCTCTCCGAGTCTATCCGCATGTACGGCGTTCTCCAGCCCCTTGTCGTAACACGAAGAGAGATAACGCGCGAGGACGGCAGTTTGATGGTGGAGTACGAACTCATCTCCGGAGAACGGCGTCTGCGGGCATCTAGGATAGCGTGTATTTCGCAAGTGCCGGCCGTCATCAGAAATTCTATAGATGACGATCGTACCAAGCTCGAGCTGGCGATCATAGAAAACCTGCAACGAGAGGATTTGAACCCTGTTGATCGGGCGAAGGCTTTTCAGCGTTTAGTGGACGAATTCAATTTCAAGCATATTGATGTGGCGGCCAAGGTCGGGAAGAGCCGCGAGTACGTTTCCAACAGTTTGCGCATCTTGAGCATGCCGCTTGAAATGGTTGAAGCTCTCTCGCAAAGTAAAATCTCGGAGGGACATACCCGCCCGATTCTTATGTTGGGTGATCGGCCGAAAGAACAAAGTATTTTGTTTAAGGAGATAGTGATGAAAAGACTTACCGTTCGCGAGGCGGAATCAATCGCGCGCCGCATAGCTTACGACAAAGTTAGAAAGAAGAACCAGTCGGTTGATCCGGAAATTGTCGAATTGGAGGAACAGCTGGCGGAGTCATTGGGCACCAGAGTTCATATCGAAAGAGGGGAAAATGGGGGCCGGATTCAGATAGACTTCTTTTCGCCAGATGATTTGAAAAGTATCATTGGTTCCATAAGGAAACAAGCGTTGTCCAATTCCGCCAGTGAGCCGAACGGCGCTGGGGCGAGTGTCCCAGGCGTAACACCGGTTTCCGTCGTGACCATTCCCACAGGCGGGGACGATTCAGATGTCGGCATCCAACCTAATCCCGTGTCAACGGATGGATCCGGAAAGGAAGAGGAGGATATGTACTCGGTGAACAATTTTTCGATATAAAATAGGACTTATGCGTTTGGCGCATTACTTTGTTGTCTCGCTCGTTCGCTCCCGCGCAGTAGGTCTGACTACAGCTTGGTCGCGAGCCTCGCTCACGCCTCGTACTGCATCCAAACGCGTAAGTCCTATAAAACACAGAACTTGGGGACGTTATTTCATCTCGGCATTCTTTAAGTTTTGAAGGGCATCCCTGATTTTTTTCCTGGCAAACGAAGTTTTGGTAAACTCCAGCCATTTTGAGTTTGGTTTGCTGTCATCGCGCGTCATGATGTCTATAATATCTCCGTTTTGCAAAGGAGTATCGAGAGAGACAAGTTTTCCGTTCACTTTGGCTCCGGAGATATGATCTCCAATGTCGGAATGGATAGCGTAAGCGAAGTCAATAGGAGAGGCGTTTATCGGAAGGTCTACGACATCGCCTTTTGGCGTGAAGACGAACACTCTATGGTTGAAAAAATCGGTCTTTAGGTTTTCAACAAACTCGGTCTGTGTTTCAAGCGCGATTTGCGAATCCGCGATCTGTCTGATCCAACTTGGGATTTCGCTGTTGTTGGCGGAGTTCTTCGTGGCATCTCCCTTGCGTCCGATAAACGGCAACAGATTCGTGATCCACAACAGTCCCAAGCCGACTGAGGTTTTCTTTCCTTCTTTATAAGTGAGATGCGAAGCCACCCCGAACTCCGCTTCAATATGCATCTGTTTTGTTCTGATCTGGACTTCCACTATGGCGCCGTCTCCGACGAAGATCGTCGTGTGGATGCTTTTGTAGCCATTCGGTTTTGGGAAAGCGATATAATCCTTGATTCTCCCTGGCAGGGGTCGCCAGATGCCGTGAATCACCCCGAGGGCGCGATAACAGTCCGGCAAATCATTGGCGATTACCCGCAATGCCGCCACATCATAGATCTTTGAAATATCCATATTTTTTCGTTTCAGTTTTCTGTACAAGCCGTAGTAACTTTTTATGCGGGACTCGGCGCTGATGTTGGTGATTGATTCCATGGCCAGCGCCTTTTTGACCGATCGGCTGAATTTTTCCAGAGAAAGGGTCAGCAGTCTGGTTTTTTCCTTGAGCACTTTTTTGACGTCGTTGTACTCTTCCGGATAAACGTAGGAAAAAGCGAGATCCTCGAGTTCTCTGGTAAGACGCCTCATACTTAGTCGGTAAGCTAAAGGCGCGTAGACTTCAAGCGTCTCGGCGGCGATTCTTTTTCTTTTCTCCGGTCTGACAAATCGAAGCGTCCGCATGTTGTGAAGACGATCGCACAATTTTATTATAAGAACCCGCAAGTCTTTCGACATTGCCACGAAAAGTTTACGAAGACTCTCGATGTGCCTGTCGGCGCCGCTGTAACGAAGCTTTCCCAATTTCGAGACCCCGTCCACCAGAAACAAAATTTCCTTTCCGAATTCGCGCTCCATCGCTTCGGCGGTAACTCCGGCGTCCTCCATCGTGTCATGAAGTAAACCGGCGCAGATTGCTACCGGTCCCATTTTCAATTCAGCCAATATTTTGCCTGTTTCAAACACATGATAAAAGTACGGCTCGCCGGAAAACCTCTTTTGGCCTTCGTGAGCTTTTAGAGAAAAATTGTAGGCTTTCTGAATGAGTTTCAGGTCGTCTCCTGAAAGAGACTCAATCAGTTTGGTGATTTCGCGAATATCCCTTTCGGGATAAGTGATATTTGTCTGGTTGGCGGGGGTGTTTTGTTCTGTGGTCATGGTTGGGCGTTAGATCGTGACTAAGTGTGCACGTACAAGATAACACAAAATATCCGATATATCATTCAGTTTTCGCGGTGTCTGAAATAGTGGCTCTGTCAAGCCATTTATTGACCGTAGTGGTAAAGAAACATCCTTCCTGTCAAATTTTGATTGACAAAAGTTGAGTATGTGCCACTCTTTTGGGCAGACGGTGTGAAAATGGGTTTTAACACCGGAAGCGCAACATGGTGGCGCTTCGTCAACTTAGCAATTACATGACAGTCGCATTGATCTGCGCGCGTTAAATCGCAATGGTGCGAAGGCGCAGAATGCCTCAAAATAAAATTGCCTGCCGAAATATCTGCCAAAAGCGCATATCATCGGCGGTTGATTCTTAAACTAACCAAACCCAATACCCATTTTTTTTCGCCAAGCTCGGCGTCAGAAAGGAGATAGTGTCGCACACCCCTCGAAAAAAGCAGAAGAGTAACATTTTCTGTGATCCCTTGGGATCTTTAAGGGGCTCGCCCTAATTATTTTGAGACCGTTCTTGTAAGAGACGGTCTCCTTTTTTATTTCAGCTTCACATTGTGATATTATGGACTTGTCGTTTAATGAACTATGGAAAAAAAGTCCCATCAAGTTTTATATCGCAAATATCGTCCGGTTTCTTTTGGTGAAGTCCTTGGACAGGAGATGGTCGTGGCCTCTCTTCAGGATACGATTTCTACGTCCAGAATTTCTCACGCCTATCTTTTCGCCGGATCGCGCGGTACGGGCAAAACATCCGTCGCGAGGATTTTCGCCCGAGAAATCGGCACGAGTGAAAATGACACGATTGAGATAGACGCGGCATCAAATCGCGGCATAGATGACGTGCGGGCTCTGCGCGAAGGCGTGAGCGCTCTACCTTTTGACTCGAAATATAAAGTTTACATTATTGACGAAGTTCACATGCTTACCAAGGAGGCCTTCAACGCGCTACTTAAGACGCTTGAAGAACCTCCCCGCCATGTGATTTTTATTTTGGCGACGACTGAGATCGGCCGTCTGCCGGAAACGGTTGTCTCGCGCTGTCAGGTGATGCGTTTCAAAAAGCCGGATATTAAAGTGCTAACGAAGGCCGTAGACGCGATTTCAAGAAAAGAGGGTTATTCGATTGATTCCGGCGCGGCCGTGATGATCGCTTTATCGGGTGAGGGTTCTTTCCGCGACACTCTGGGCGCGCTCGAGAGAGTCATCGGTTCGGTTTCCGGAAAAAAGATCGGCGAGGAAGCGGCGCTCGCAATTACGGGTGCGCCGCGCGCGGATTTACTGCGTGGATTCATCGCGGCCTTGGCTCTGCGCGATGGCGACAAGGCGTTTGAGGCGCTTCAGAAAGCTGCCCGCGGCGGTGTACAGGCGCGGATATTCACGGACTTGATATTGCGAAGCGTTCGTTTCGTCATGCTCCTCAAATACTCGCCGAATATCGAAAAAGAAATTGCCGAGGACATTTCCGCCGACGAGCTCGCCTTTTACAAAGAGATCGCAAAGAACGCTCCCGGTATCAATTCTCAAACGCTCCTTGTCTTGCTCGACGCGCTGGATGCCGTGGGGTATTCTTTTTCCCCGACGTTGCCGCTTGAAATTGCCGTCGCCAAAATTTGTTTTGAAGGAAATTCAGCTCCTGCCGCCCGTCAGTAATTACGGGTGGCAAATCTGTCGTACGATTCGCCCCCTGTGAGTAAGTGTGTTTATCTGTGGTTGGTGTAGGCGTATTATGTATGCACGAGCCAATTATTTTTTTATGCCCTACATCAATATCTTAACAGGAAGTGGCGGTCTCGCAGTCGAATATATAAACCGCGGAGTCGTCTGGGCCTTTCTGTTGTTCGTGATCATATACACAATTTTTTCCGCGATTTTGCTTTACCATTGGCGCAGGTTTTCCATGAGGGCGCACGCCTTCGGCGTTGCGGAGATGGTTTACTTGACCGGTTCGGTGGTTTTGTTTGCCGGAGCGATAATGACATTATTGGCAACTATGGTTTAGCTAATAAATTCAAATGGATTTACATGAAGGCGAAGTGGTTTTGAAAGAAGTCAGAAAGCATTGGTTTATAATGGCCATCCGGATTGTCGGATCTTTCTTCGCGGCTATCTTGCCTCCGGTGGTTTATTACATCGGGGCTGGCACTTTCAGGTTTCATGCCGAGGGAGAAATTTCCTCGCTTATTTTGCTTGCGTACTGGATTTGGCTTTTGATCGTCTGGCTCTCATTCTTTGTTTGGTGGACGGACTATTATTTGGACGCATGGCATATCACAAATGAGAGAATTATTGATATCGAACAGATCGGTTTGTTTCATCGCGAAATCAACAGCGTGCCGTTTAATCGAATTCAGGACATCACCACCGAAGTGTCCGGCGTGCTCGAAACCTTTTTGAGATTCGGAGACATCCATGTTCAGACCGCGGGAGAGCGCAGGACGGTTATAATTAAGAACGCGGATGATCCCGAATCCGTAAAGAAATTCATTTTCAATCAGATGGTCGAGATGAATCTGGTCGTCTCCGAATCATCTGTTGGCAGGGACGGGGTAAGCGGACCCTCGGCGAAATGATAACAGCGTTGGGGGGTATGCTTTTGTCGTCCCGGTTCAAGTTCCAATGTTCTTAAGAACATTGGAACTTGAGAAGAGTGTTTTGATGGCGCTATTCAATTGTTGTAAACAGTTGTTGTAAAAAAATCGGGCTTTCGCGAACTTTTGTTTCGACCAATTGCGTGTTAAAGTAAAAATCCGAAATGACGGAAATCATTGGGGAGTGGTGTAATTGGCAACACGGTTGTCGGCGCCTGTCCCACATAGAGCTGGGGGATCGTCTAACGGTAGGACAGTGGCCTTTGGAGCCATTAATCTTGGTTCGATTCCAAGTCCCCCAGCCTTGTGCGGGAGAGCAGGAGACTCTAGGTTCGAGACCTAGCTCCCCAGTATTGCGCGAGACAGCGGGGGATTCCGGGTTTTGTTTATCCCGAGCGTAGTCGAGGGAAGACCTAGCCCCCCAGCTAAATTGAGATAGGTTAGATTCAAAATAGAGAGATAATAGAATGGATAACTCTGAAGAAAAAGAAGATGGACAAGTGCTTGAGCGCTACAAGCAGCTTGCTGGTTTATTAAAAGATGGGCATATGGTTAATAGAGACAAGGAACATCGTGCTCGGGAGTATGTGAAGAATCGTAAGAAGCTTATTGAGCTAGCTATAAAACAGAATTGCATTCGAGATGATAGTAAATATGGCAAACTCATTATTCAAACAAATGAGGTATAATACTACCTTACGAAGCTAATTTTTCTTAGGTCATTCGATTTCAGTAAAGCATTTGAAAAATTTCTCGAGAGATTACAGTTCGGCCACTTGATCAATTTAATAAGCTAATTAAATTAGTCCAATCTTTTGAGAAAAGACTTAGAAGGTTAGAGCAAGAGGTTAATAAAAATACAAAAAGTCGATCCCATATCGTCGAAAAGGGGAAAAGTTGAAATATCGTAAATAGAAATTCAAAAAGAAAGCAGCCCTCCGCTAGGAGGGCTGCCCTTGGATGTAAAACCCTTCCAGTTATGGCTAACCGAAAGACATTCGGTATAATAGCATAGCAGAGGGGTGTGTTACAAGAAAAATGTTGATAAGCGCCCAAATCGCCATAAAATAAAGCAACTTGTTGCGAAATTGTAAGGGGATCATTTCATAAATATTTTTGATGAAAAAACTTGTATATTTTGTGAGACACGGGGAGAGTGAAGGTAACATTTCGGCGGCGTATCAGCCGCTTAATTCGCCCTTAACCAGCAAAGGAAAGAAACAGACGGCTTTTATTGCAAAGCGCGCCTTGTCGCTTTCGTTCGACACAATTATTTCCAGCCCTCTTACTCGAACAAAAGAAACGGCTGAAATTATTGCGGTTAGGGTTGGCAAAAAAATCGAGTTTTGTGATTTGTTTGTCGAACGCAAAAAACCTACTAACCTAAATGGTAAACCGCACACCGATAACGACGCTAATAATTTAAATCTTGAATGGGAAAAAAGTTTGTATACTTCCGGATATAGAGCGGAAGATGGAGAGAACTTTGATGAGATTATTGATAGGGCTGATGAAGCCCTTGAATATTTGGCGAAGCGCCCCGACAGCAGACTGCTCGTGGTTACGCACGGATATTTTCTTCGGACAATACTCGCGCGAATACTGCTCGGTGATACGATTGACGATGCTACCTTCAAACATTTTCAAAGTAGAATTAGATCAACAAACACCGGTATAACTGTTTTAGAGCATGATACTGATTTACCGTCGCCGTCGTGGCGTCTTTTGGTTTGGAATGACCACGCGCATTTGGGATAAAGTAAAAAGCCAGTGGAAATATACTCAAAAGCGGCGGGATGCGGAAACTTTTGGGTAGACAGTTGCGATTGACATCTTTCTTTCAAGGAGTAGTGTCTTGGGTGGATACAAACCAATGTTCATAGAAAGATTCTAATATGCAAGGTGTAGAAGTTAGTCACTTTAACGCGGCGTTAAACGCCCTTCTCTCGGCTCATTATGGGTTGATGATGGTAACCATTGAAGAAGCGCAGAGGAAGATATCTTCAACGTTTGGCAAACCGGATACGTTGGTCATTGACGGGACTCCGGAAATAATACTGACAAATCATCTCCGGCAATACGATAGCCAAGCGATTATTATTACCGAAGAAATCGGCACTGATGACCTGGCGAAATTGCAACCGGACGTCGAGGATCCGCGTCGGTTTCGGACGATTTTCATCGCCGACCCGATGGATCGTAGTAAGGTGTTTTGTTCATTCCTTTCGCAATTTCCGGCCGAGGACACGATTGGCGAGGTAATGCGGCGAGAAGACACAGGGGTCAAATGGGTGGCATCATCGGGGGGACCGATGGAAATTACCGGCGGGTCTTCCGCCATCACTTGCGTTCGGCGCGGGTTGCCCATTTTCTCTGTCATGGTCAATCATATTACGGGACAATTGGTCTGGTGTTGCGGCGCGGGAGTTTACTGGATGAAAATTCCGGAGGTGTACGAATCAACCGACCTTGATGAGATATTGAAGAAAGCGAGACCTTTGGTGTTTCGGTCTCTCAACCGCAATTATCAGTCTTCCATGCGACGCTTCGTGACCTTTACCGGCAAGGAGGGTTACCTAGCAAATCTTGAGGCGAGCAAGCTCATGAAACCTGCCGAGCTTGAGACCAACCTGTTTTTTAAAGAGCCGGGCGGTCCGCTTCGGATACTGTATTTGTCCGAGTTTCAGCAAGAGGAAGTAGCTCTCGGTTTCATTCTTGCGAATGGGGAAAAAATCGGAGAATGGATTCACTGGCTCCCGTTCGCTCGGTTTGTGAGAGACAGCGGACACGCGGACGAACCGGCTTTCAAGGTTTACGAGGTGTTCCAGGAGACGCTTCGCATGAAAGACACCGCCCTCATGGCCACTCCGCCGGCGTATAGCATCTTTCAGCCGTCTTCTTACGCGGGCGGAAGGATTGTCATAGACGTCCGGCGAGTCTCGGCCTTTGTGAACCCGAGCAAAATCCGGTCCACGATTTTGATTATGCCGCGCGGCAACAGTCTTATGACTTTACTTGCAAAGCAGTACGGACATCGCGAAATTGAGTTCGCGAATGAATGGTAGTTTTAAAGCCGTGGCGTAACCGCTACGGCTTTTTTAGCAGATCATATCCACTTATGTTTTGCCTGTGTACTTTTTCTCGAATGTGAAATAGTATTTCCTTAATGGACGAGGACGATAATTTGCGCGTTCAAAAATATCGCGCAGGTGAGACGGAATCCTTTGGCTTGCTTTACGACAAGTATGTCAGGAAAATCTATCGGTATGTTTATTACAAAGTTTTCGATAAAGAGGCCGTGGAAGACATTGTCAGCGATGTTTTTCTGAAGGCCTTGAAAAAGATCCAAAGTTTTGACTCCGTCAAGGGTTCCTTTTCCGCGTGGATTTACAGAATTGCCCGCAACAGCGTGATTGATTATTACAGGACCCTAAAACAAACGAGAGACATTGAGGACATTTTCGATTTGGGGTTTGATGAAAGGGGAGCTGAAAGACTGGACGCCGAGGTAACTCTGAAAAAGGTGTCCGAATATCTGAAAACGCTTTCGCCGAAACAGCGCGAGATCGTTGTTTTGAGAGTTTGGGAGGAAATGCCGTACAGGCAGATAGCCGAAATAGTGGGCGGTTCGGAGGAGAGCGTGAAGATGGCTTTCTCGCGAGCGGTCCGAAACATCAGAGAAAAATTCGGGCCGCTCGGAGCGGTGGCTTTCTTGATGATAATGGGCTAGTAGATGCCGCGTTACAAGGGTGCGAGCGTATCGTAATAAAAGCGAGGTATGAATAATAAAATTGAGGACATAATAAAAGAGCTCTACGAAATTGACCCGACATTGCGGGAGCACAAGAACCGTTTGCGCGAGCTTGTCGGCGTTCTTTTGAGTTCCAAACCGCGAGTTTTAATTGACGAAAACTTTATCAGAAAATTGAAAGAGAAGATTGTGGTTGGCGGGAGGACTGAAAGGGGAAACAGTCGAAGGGGGTTGCAGAGCGAGTATTCGTGGTGGGCGTTTCGGTTTGTGCCTGTCGGCGCGTTGGCTGTCTTGCTTTTATTTGTCGCTGTCAGACTTGATTCGCCGGTGTCGGAACGGACTTTGATGGACGCGCCTTCTCTTAAACAGGATTTTGCGCAGAGTGAAACTTACAGTATCGCGCGAGATTCATCGGAAAATCAGTCGGAAAATAGTATCGGCATCTCGACACAAAAACCCGGTTGGATTGCCGAGCTTGATTATATTTCAGCGTCAGAGGCCGGTTACGTTGTCATAAGTTCAAGTGATGATCCGACCCCGGGGAATATAATGGGGGCGAGCGGAATTATCACCCAGGGTACGACCGGACGGACGGAAATCAAACTATACCGAGCCATGAAAAACGGCGGCGAATATTTCGCGATTCTGTTGAAAGATGACGGCGACGGCGTTTTCAATTTTTCCAAAGATTTACCTGTCACGGATGAGATAACGGGACGGGCGGTGTCGGTCAGATTTGAGACGCGCCGTGATGTCGGTAAGGACTTATAAAAAGCTGCGACTTCGTCGCGGCTTTGGAGTTGAACTCATATAAAGTTTTAATCGCCTTACTCGCTTGTGATTATAACGCGTTCGTAGCGATTCGATCCATGCAGGTGGTCAGGTCTCCAGATGATAGGGTAGCTTCTTCTTGTGCGCGATGGCGTTCAGCTGCGCCATTATCAATTTCGACAGGCCCTTTTTGAGGTGTTTTTTGTGCACGACGATGTTTTCGATTCTTCCGATTGCCCCGTTGATTGATGTTACGGTAACGAGGCAAGCCAGCGCAACTATTTTTAACCGGTATGTCGCGATGACCAGCACTCCACCCGCTCTGAAAAACTTTTCAATTGATTCCAGAGTTATCTCGCGCGACTTGGTGTCTATTTGCTGGATAAGGGAAGTCAGGTCGCCGAGATATTTTTTGTGTTTCAGCCGTTGCCACGGGGCGTACAAAAAAAGGTCGTCAATACCATAAACCGTGTTTATTTTATACGACATAAGATCTTCTTTCCATTTTCAATCTATCGCGGACGACGAAGCGGGGCAACGTGAAGGGATGTAACTCTCCGCATCTCCCAATAAATCCTACATACCCTTATTACATACGATCATATGCAATAAGGGTATGTAGGGAGATGGCCTTGGAGATAAAGGACTGTTTTGGAGGTGTGGAGAGTTACGAAGGGATGAGTGCGTAGTTTAGTTTACCCACGAAAGCCGAAAGTGTTAAAATACTGAAGTAAAAGTCATAAAACTATTCTCATGAATAAAAAAATACTATCCACTATTGTCGCGCTTTCCTTGCTCGTGTTCTATTTTAGCGGCGTCGGGTTCCGTTTTGGAATTTTAGAGCAAGCTGCGGCGGCAATTGCGGCATTTGCTTTGTTGTATATTGCTGGCAAGGGAGGATGGCAGAGATTTTATCTGGTATCGTTATCCTCGTTTACAAGCGCTTTATCTTTTGGCTGCGCTTTTCTAAATCCGACTGACGCGACTGGCCCGCTCGTAACCGGTTTTCGGATGAGTCCTTTTGTTATTTTACTTTTGTCGGTAGTCGTTGGAGTTTTGGTTTTACTTTGGGACCGCGCATCTAAGTCAAAAAATAAATTCGCCACGATATTATTTTGCGTGTTTGTGTTTAATTGGGTCGTCTTGGCCTTCAATGTTCGCTTCTACGACGACTGGAAAATGGAAAATTGGCTGACGGTTCCGTTTGTCATACTCATATATATTACGCACCGATGGTTTCGGCTTTCCAATGCTTCTTACGGTTTGATTTTTGCTTACATGATGATGCATATTTTCGGGTCTCACTATACATACGCCGAAGTGCCTTTCGGTTTTTGGATGCAGGAAACATTTGAAATGGCGCGGAATCATTATGATCGCATCGTTCACTTCTCGTTTGGTTTTCTTTTAGCATATCCTCTCCGTGAGATGACGATACGGATAAGCGATGCGAAGGGTTTCTGGGCGTTTTGGTTTCCAGTCGAGTTCGTTTTGGCTTTCTCCGCGATTTATGAACTCATGGAATGGGCGGTTGCTGTCGTGTTTGGCGGCGATTTAGGAATAGCGTATTTGGGGACTCAAGGTGACATCTGGGACGCGCAAAAGGATATTCTAAATGCGGGAGTAGGGGCAATGATTGCGATGTTTGTCGTGTTTTTAATTGTCTGGTATTACCGGCGTCGGGAATTTTGGAATGAATTTTGGAATAGTTTGCGTGTTAAGAATAAAAAGGCGTTGGGGGAGGAAGCGCTCCGTGAGTTCGAATCTGAACGTTGAGGTTTAACCAGCCATTATAACAATGAACTCATAGTGGGTTTGATCGCCAAGCGAGCCGCGCAAAATTCGTAGCGTAGGCGGAAAGACAAGCCCCCACACCAACTTTCGCGTCGTCTGCTTGTTGTATGGACGGCGAATGAATCACTTGATACATACGTGGTATTCGGTCTGTTCCCATAAGATGTTAAAGCAGACAAGCAACGCGGAAGTTGGTGTCGGGGCAAGCCCGAAGGCGTGCCATAGGCACGACGAGTACCGTTGCAACTTAAGTGTAAACCCGCATCAGATGTGACAACGATTACGAATCGGCGATATCCTATAAAATGATGTAACAAGGTAAAAGTTGCAACGGTACGAGGGCGCAGATGAAGAGCCGTAGCAGAATTTTGGGTGGCGTAGCGGCGAAACGAGTTGTTACTGCGCGGTTTAACATAGACGAGTGGTCAAAACCCGCTATGAGTTCAATACCATTGTTACCGCAGTTCGCCGCTATTCGCCTTGACAAGACGAGATAGGTTTTATATTATACTATCAAGCCATCCATAGATGACTATTGACGGTTGTGCGTACTGTTTTGTCTATATGCGATATGTATCAAAAGCATTTCAACAGCAAAATGACTCATGGCGGAACGAGAAAACCGAACACATTCCGTGGGCGGGGGCCTTCGCGTTTTTCGAGAGGAAGAATGGGGCGTGGCGGGGGTTTCAGGGGCGATCATATTGACGCGTCAAGATTCATAAACAAAGCGGTAATAACCGAGGAAATTGACAGATTTGTTCCGGAGCATTCGTTCGCTGATTTTCAGGTTGACAATCGCTTAAAGCAGACAATCGCGGCGAAAGGGTATATAGAACCGACCCCGATTCAAGACAGAACCATTCCGTACATTATTAAAGGCACCGACATTGTGGGAATCGCGAACACCGGTACCGGCAAGACAGGCGCATTTCTAATTCCTCTCATAAATAAGGTAATTTTGGACAAACAGCAAAAAGTTCTCGTCGTTGTGCCCACGCGCGAGCTTGCTCTACAGATAGACGGGGAGTTAAAAGAGTTCTCAAAAGGTATGCAGGTTGTTTCGGTCTGTTGCGTGGGGGGAGCGAGTATCGGCAAACAGCTTACGGAGTTGCGTCGCTCACATAATTTCATAATCGGCACCCCCGGCCGTCTCAAAGATCTAATCAAGAGGGGTAAAATTCTGCTTTCGCAGTTTCGGACGATCGTGCTCGATGAGGCGGACCGCATGCTTGATATGGGTTTTGTGGGCGATATGAAACATATAGTGTCTCTTATGCCTACGCCGAAACACACCCTTTTCTTCTCCGCCACTCTTTCAGGAGACATCGAAAAATTGATTAAGGATTTTTGCAAAGAGCCCGTCAGAATTTCAGTGAAGACCGGCGACACGGCCAGAAATATTGACCAAGATGTCGTGCGCGTAAGCGGCAATTCCGGGAAAATTGATGTGCTCCACGGACTTCTCAAGGAAAAAGATTTTAGCAAAGTTCTAATCTTCGCGAGAACCAAACACGGCGCGGAACGGCTTTCCAAAGATTTGGCGAAGCGCGGATTCAAATCAGAATCTATCCATGGCAATAAGACTCATTCCAGTCGCCAAAAAGCGCTTGGCCTTTTCAAAAACAGCCATATCCAAATATTGGTTGCCACTGATGTCGCCGCGCGCGGTCTTGATATCGCCGATGTCAGTCACGTTATCAACTATGATCTTCCGGCCACCTATAATGACTACGTTCACCGTATCGGCAGAACCGGTCGCGGAGACAAACGCGGGAAAGCTTTAACCTTCATCTCATAACATGGAAAAAAAGCAAAAACAAAAAAGAACATACGGCTACGGTAAATGGGTGGAACAAAAAACCCACTCCCAGATTTTGACGTGCGTGTGCGGCGAGAAATATCTAAAGACCAGAGAAGGACAAACCACTTGCATCAAATGTTCTCTTAAGGTTTCTAAACAAACTTAACTCCGCGTGGCGTTATCACATGGCGCGTACTTATAGATATTCAGGCCACTGAACGTCAATTGCGGGCAGACACTTAAGAAATATGTTATAATACGAGCATGAAACAGGGCGATTCCAACAATCCGATAGAGCCCATAGAGTTTCGCCCGGCTCTATTTTGGGACGTTGATCCTAAAACAATAGATCCTGAAAAAAACGCGCGGTATATAATCGAGCGGATTTTGGATTTTGGCAACGACTATGAAATTAGATGGGTGTGGAAATTTTATAGCCGTGATTTAATTAGCGATGTGGTTGGAAAATCGAGAGGATTATTTCCGCGGACCAAGGTGTTTTGGAATTTATTACTTGCAAATAAATAATTAATATGAAGTGGAAGCTTGATATTTTACCCGAAAATACGAGATTTGCGATCGGATATTTAGAGGGTAAAGAATGGCTTGCGAAACAGAATTGGTATCTCGCGGGAGGTACAGCGCTGGCGCTCCAAGTAGGTCATCGTCAGTCAGTAGATCTCGATTTTTTTACAGAAACAAAAACTTTTCTTCCCGCAGAGGTGATCAAAAACTTTCCGGACGAGGATAAAGTATGGGATGCTCAAATTGTGCAAGAGGGTACGATCTACGGAACGGTTTGCGGAGCAAAGGTAAGTTTTATCGCATACCCTTTTTTCACACCCTTGATGCCGTTCATCAAATACGGCTCGATTAATGTCCTTGATAAGAACGATATTGCTGTGATGAAAGTCATTGCTATAAGCCAACGAGGCAGGAAGCGTGACTTCGTAGATTTATATTGGTGCTTGAATAATATTGTGTCATTAGTTGACGTTCTAAAGAAATTATCTAATCAGTATCCAAACATATCGCATAATTACCATCACATCATCAAAAGTCTAACTTTTTTCGAGGATGCTGAAGACGAACCAATGCCGCAACAATTTAGCGGCGCCACATGGCAGGATATAAAGAAGTATTTTCAATCCGAGGCGCCGCGGGTCGCGAAGCAGATTATGGGGCTTGAGTAAAGTTATTACGGGCATTAACTTCTAACAATACATTCGAGTCCGAGGAAACAAGAGAACTGTTTACTTCGACAATTGAATTAAGTTTTTCATTTATCCTCATTATATTTGTTGGATGCCGCTTGTTGGTTGGGTTAGCGCCGCTCAGCGCCATTTACGATTTAGGGGTTTACAAGTTTCGGATATATGGTAGAGTGGGATTGGCTTTCTAGCGGGGGAGAGAATGCGGTTAGTTCGAGATGGGAGTTAAACCTCCGCGCCCCTTGATTTTGGGGTTTTTGGGGCTGGGCATGGGACCGATACACTCATTTTGAATCGTGGAGTACACGTGCCCAGTCCTATGGTTCTTTGCGAATTTGCCGAGCCCTGACATTTGCTTTTACAGTTTAGGGTTTGGTCCGGGGGGATGAGATACAGGATATTAATTTGAAAGAATGATTAAACACACCCCATATCTGATTTCGCCGAAGGGCGATTGAGGCGAGAGAAGGCGAAGGTTAATCCGACTTCACAAGTATACTCGCCTCAAGAATTTGCCGGGCTTCGAGTTCGCTAGTGAGAACTCGGAGCGCGGCGGGAGTGAGAGATGTCTTCATTAATCGTGAGGAAAAATTTACACTCACTCCTTCCTCGCAGTTCGTATTTTTGTGACGTTTCGGTAGTCACAAAGTTGCGGTTTGCGAGGAGGGATAAAACAAAGATTGCGATGATATTTGGTTTACACCCTCCCCGAGTCTAAGTCCTCGCTTTGCGGTGACTCGACTCGGCCTGATTTCATGTTCGTTGACAATTTAATAAGGTTTTTGCAGGCGCGTGGAAGAAGAAGCGGCTCAAAGAGAAGCTAAAGATTAACACTGCGCGCCTGCGGAATTTCTCCGCTCGCGCGGAGAGGGTGGGTAGAGACGAGTGGACTTAAAATGAGGGTACTCATAAACTACCCACCCAGAATTTCTCCCCGCAAAACGGGAGATCGGCGATGGAGAAATGAAAACTAGGTTACTGATTGTGCCGCTATACCATCGCCGACAATTTCCTCTGGCTATTCATTTAGACAGAGGTTGAGATGGCGGGAGATTGGCTAAATCATTTGACGGGGCTAGTACCGTAACAAGTTAAATCACAGCATGCATAACGACTCACAATCCTTACACCACTGTCGTTTTTTACGGTATGAAGTGACGAAAATTAACTTGTGACGGCGCTAGTAAACCCGCCATCTCAATAATTTCTTCCGCAAACAATGCGGAAGGATTTGGCGCGCGGAGAAACACAAAATCAATTCGATTGAGGCCGTAAACCGCGCGCCGACTCTCTTTTACGCTCCCGCGTAATAGGAGAGCTGAACAGAAAAATGCTCCAATAAACCCAGACCTCATCGAAGGTCACATAGAAAGCGAGCAGATAATGAGTACGGAAACGAAAGAAAAGACAGAAACACGAGCAACAGAAACTACCGGGCGTCTCATTGGCGTCCAACATCGCAAAAAGCAGACGAAGGAAGGCGAGGCGCGTCCGACGATCCTCTGGATTGAGGACGGCGCGAGTACGGAAGGTAGCTCCGGCGTTCAAATCGAACTGCAAGACGATCTGGCCGAGTTGGACTTCGTGCATGGCAAGTTGCCGACACTTTGGCGCGCGGTCGCCACGGGAGAGAATCTCACGGGCATCGAACGTCATCATATTCACTTCCGCGAGCCGGAAGATAACGAAACACTCGAGAGCGTCTCGTCCATCTGGCCACTCGCGTCGCTCGATCTCGAAATCAAAAACCGCGGACGCAAAAACGAGAAGTGCAAACTCCTCGGTATTCCCGCCGCGACCGCGGCCGCCTTTACCGGAATGCGACAGGGGGACATTCTCCTTAGCATTTTCGGCGGGAGCGGTCATAAGCTCATGGTCGCTCTTATCAACAAGGCAACCGAGATTGGCGCTTGCGTTCTGCTCACCTCCCCTCACAATTTGAAGAGGGCGAGGGAGGCGGCGCGGGCAAGCAAGGACGATGACGCAAGTACGCTCGTCCTCATGTATCGGGCGACACCTCAAATGTTCCACGAGATGTTTGAAAGGGATGTCGTAACTTGGGACGTTCTGCACGCATGGGACATGACGGAAGAGGCGATGAAGCAACGTCTTGTGCTCGTTCAGCGAGCCGAGGAAGCGGCTTCATATTCGGTCTACGCTTCACGCGAGTATGTCGGCAGTCAATTGGCACAGAAAGTTCTCGACGCCAAGATGGGCGATAAGACCGTCACCGATGTCATTCAAAGCGAAAAAGAGGCGCAAGAGAAACTCGAAGAAAGCATTGCGGAGCATCCGCTGTACCAGCGTTTGTTCTCGGGTATCAAAGGCGTCGGGCCTCGGTTTTTCGGTAAAATCATGTCGGCTGTTCAGGACGTTCGTCGTTTCCCGCGAAAGGGTATCGGCGCGTTTCTCTTGTTTAGCGGACAGGCCGTCGTGATCGTGAATGGCAAACACACCATTCAACGTTTCCGGCGGCAGAAAGCGGGAGAGAATTATCCGACGCCGGGCAATCCGACATTGCGTCAGGCGATCTGGCTCTTGGTTGACCTTCAACTGTCGCGCCAGAAGGATTCGACAGTATGGGGAAAACGGTTTCAGGAGATCAAGGTAAAACTTCGGGAGACGCATCCGTATCCTGAATTGGTCTGCGATACAGAGATTGAGATTGCACGATCTTCTGCTCAAATTCCGGAAGGATGGAAGATCGTTTTCGGAAAGGATAAGAGCTATTTGTTCCCGGAAGGCAGAATTCGAGAGGAAGGCGGAAAAAGGATCCTGATCGTTCCTCCGGAAACCATTCAACTTAAAGGCGAGTGGAAAACCGCGAACGGACTTTGCGAGATCACCCTGCTGGACGGATCAAAAGATTACCGGCCAGGGACGACGCGGTATACGAAGATCCACATTCACAAAATCGCTCAAAGGAAACTAGCGACCGAATTTATGGCCTGGGTTTTCGAGGAGTGGTGGAAGTTTGTGGAGGAGCAGGAGGCCGTACGGCTTCGAAGCCAGCCGGCCGAGCAGTAGTTCTTTTGGTTGTGAGATAGTTCCGCTTATATTGAGCGTGGAATTATACACAACCTACCCCGAAGGATTGCACGCGTAATCTTTCGGGGTTTTTACATGCCCAAAACACTCTTACCATATAAAATCAATTTAAGGACAACATAAAGATTTTAATATAGTCAATCCTACATATATTGTGTACGATCGTACACAATATATGTAGGATCAAGAATTCTTACTAATTGGTACCCGTCGGGAGAATTTTAGAGACTCGCTATCACATTTTACTGTTGTGTATGTGACATTTCCGTTCAAATTATTGATACGAATCGGAGTATGTACTTTCAAAAGGGGTATGCAATTATCCTGCAAACCTCTATGCGATTACTGACCTTTTCTACATAGATTAGATATGCATCCCGTGAGATGATGTATGTATGAAAAAATTCCATAAGCTCAAAGAGCGCGACCATAAGGCGCTCGAAGTTCGTCGTCTCAAGGCGGGAGAGTTATTCGCCAAAGGAATGAGCCAATATGGCGTGGCAAAACGTTTTGGAGTTTCCACCGCGGCGGCTAATCAATGGCACAAAGCATGGAAAGACAAAGGGGAAGACGGACTCCTTTCCAAAGGCGATCCTGGCTTTGTCTCGATGTATACGAAGGAGAAAAAACGCGATCTGAAGCACATGATATTGAAGGGGTCCAAGAAACACGGATATGACACGGACTTTTGGACGATAGACGATAGAGAGAATCGCTTCCGTTGCCCGCCTCACGCTTGGAGTTAAGTTGAAAATCGCCCAGACATGGCGAACGATCATCGGTCTCGGTTTTTCCTGTCAAAGACCGGAACGCAGATCAAAAGAAAGAAACGAAAAAACTATAAAAGATTGGAAATTGAAAACATTTCCACGATTAAAAAAAGGGCTTCTCGTAAGGGTTTTGTTGTTGCTTTTCATGACGAAGCGGGTTTATCGGAGCGTCCATTTGTCTGCACGACTATACTGGTCTGGGAAATCTGGACAACCAATTTGAATGAGAGGCGGTAAAATACCACCATGAAAAAACAATTCTCACCAGATTACAAAGTCAAAGTCGCTCTCGAAGCATTAAAAGGAATGAGG
>Ga0209542_10007455_pt1 | contig 20799 bp, 21 predicted proteins | sample RifCSPhighO2_01_FD_184028 | JGI IMG/M metagenome (GOLD analysis project Ga0209542, IMG submission 184028) | Soil microbial communities from Rifle, Colorado - Rifle CSP2_plank highO2_0.1 (SPAdes) (version 2) | ecosystem: Environmental > Terrestrial > Deep subsurface > Rock core/Sediment ... | reverse complement strand
TAAAGCAGGAGCGTTTTTGAGGCAATATCCTAAAGAGAAAGTTATTGAGATAATAAAGAAAGCTATAAAGCTATAAAGCTATAAAGCTATAAAGCTATGAAGAGAGAAGATGCATTTAAATTACTAAAAGAAATGATTAAAAGCCCCAACTTAATCCGCCATGGACTGGCGGTTGAGGCGATTATGAAATCCCTATGCAAATATTTAAAGGAAAAGCATCCTGAATTGCCTGATTCGGAATTTAATGAAGAAGAATGGGGAATAGTTGGACTTTTGCACGATGCTGATTATGAAATTGTTGCCAAAGATTTGGAAAAACACACTGTTGTAACAGGCGAAAAATTAAGGGAGTTGGGGGTTTCGGAAAGAATAATTGAAGGGATCAGAGCGCACCATTGGGGCGTAAAACCAACCCGCGATAATATCATGGAGAAAGCTGTTTTTTGCGCTGACGATACATCCGGATTGATAACGGCTTGTGCGCTAATTATGCCGGACAAGAAATTATCTTCGGTCAAACTTGAATCTGTTATAAAGAAATTTAAAAATCCTGCCTTTGCCGCAGGTGCCAAACGGGAACAAATTATTGCGTGCGAAAAAGATTTAGATATTCCAATAGAAGAATTCTTGGGAATTGCACTTGAAGCTATGCAAGGTATATCATCTGAGATTGGACTCTGATTATGATAGATATTAAATTAATCCGTGAACAACCGGAAAAAGTAAAAGCCGGGGTTTTAAAGAAAAACTTTGATCCGGTAAAAGTTGATGCGGTTTTGGAGCTTGATAAAAAAAGATTGGAGATTCTCCAAAAAGTTGAGACGCTAAGACAGGAACGGAATGGTTTAGGGAGGGAGGATCAAGAACGGGGTAAGCAAATAAAAGAAGAGTTAAAAGTTTTGGAGCCCGATTTAGAAATTATTGAAAAGGATTTTAAAGGCTTGCTTAATGAAATTCCAAACTTACCTTCAGATGAATCCCCCACTGGAAAGGGAGAAGCAGAGAATACTGAAGTCAAAGTTGTTGGAGAAAAGCCCCGGTTTCAATTCAGCCCGAAAGATCATGTAGATCTTGGTAAAGAATTGGATATTTTAGATTTTGAGTCGGGGGCTAAAGTTGCCGGCAGTGGGTTTTATTATTTAAAAAACGCCGGGGCACTTCTTGAGATAGCGCTGGTTAATTATGGCTTGCAGTTTTTAGCCCACCGGGGTTTCATACCGATTATTACTCCTGATTTGGCAAAAGAAAAATTCTACCTTGGAACCGGCTACCAGCCGAAAGGCGAAGAAGCCCAAACTTACCGGATTGAGGAATCAGACCTGGGACTTATCGCTACCGCCGAAGTGACTATTGCCGGTTATCACAGTGATGAAATCCTGGAAAATCTTGATCAGCCCAAATTATACGGAGGCTATTCCCATTGTTTCAGACAGGAAGCTGGGGCATACGGCAAATATTCTAAAGGATTATACCGGGTTCACCAGTTTACTAAAGTTGAGATGTTTGCCTACACCAAAAAAGAGGATTCGGCAAAAATGCACGAAAAATTCTTAGAATTGGAAGAAGAATTCTGGACCAGTCTTGGAATTCCCTACCGGGTTTTAGAAATGTGCACCGGAGATTTAGGTTCACAAGCGGCACGGAAATTTGATCTGGAAGCCTGGATGCCCGGACGTGATGATTGGGGCGAGGTGACCTCAACCTCCAATACCACTGATTATCAGGCGCGCAATTTGAATATCAGATATAGGGACGGGGAAAAAACTGAATATGCCCATATGTTAAACGGGACACTAGTTGCAACTTCCCGCGCCATTATTGCTATTTTAGAAAATTTTCAGCAGGAAGATGGATCAATTAAGATTCCGGAAATTTTAGTCCCGTTTATAGGTTTATCCGAGATTACCCTCGTTTCAAAGCAGTAATAGATTCCCTAACGCGTAGCCGGAGATGAACTTGGAGAAGGCGAGGCTTTCTTTAAGGCTGCCTGCATTGCCGGACTAAGCGAAGCCGCAGGTGAAGGGGAAACAGATCCTTTCGGTAAAGCTGCTCCGCTGGCTGAATTTTCTGTGCCCGTTAATCCTACTCCCTGAGTCTGCGGTTCGGGTATGGAAACTGGTGAAGGGGCGATGATTTGTTGAGGCGGGTTGGTTAATGGTGCCTGTTGTTTGGTCTGTTCAACAGGGAGAGAAGTCTGGTTTGTGGTATCCGGTGCTGCCGGTTTGCCAATTCCCAGAATCAGATAAGCGCTAAGGGCCGCCACAATTAAAATAATTGGAATTCCTGCGACCAGTAAAACTTTTGTTAAGTTTAGATGCTTTCCCGGAGGTGGAGTTGAGCCGTCTGTAGCAGTTGGAGGCTGGACAGGACTGACAGCCGGATTTTGATCCTGGGCGACAGTTGGTGCATAGACGTCACCCGGCTGGTGGTGTGATTCATCGCCGGCAATCAGGTGGGACAAATCAGTCGGTGCATTTTCCTGGGGACCCATATCCGGTAGAGGCGTTACAGGTTGTTCGGGTTGCGCAGGCAAAGGATTTTCAGGCGATCCGGAATTGGATTGGAGTGAGGATAAATCAAGAGTTCCCTGCTGACCGGGCATTTCCGGAGACGGAGTTGTCTGGCTTGGCATTTCCGGAATCGGAGCTTGAGGTACCGAGCCTACCGGTTGCTCAGCGGGAAAGGCTGTCGGACCTTCGGGAATTGCCGGATTTTGAGGCTGTACAGAATTAGTTGATCCGGCTGTGTCCAAAGGAGGGAATGCATTCCCGGCCGGGACTTGAGTTGGTGACATAGACGCCTGTTCAAGGGGTGCAGACTCAATTGGAGCTTGCTCCGGAACGGGTGCGGCCGGCATTACAGATTCCAAAGCCGGCATTGACTGAGCGGGTGCGGCCGGAGTTTGGCCTAAGTCGGATCCTGACTGGGGATTTTCAGGCATTCCGCCGGCAGATTGAGGTTGTAGAAAAGGATTGGCAGCCATCGGGTTTGGTAATTCCTGACCCACGGGCGGGAAACCGGTGGGCTGATCGGAAGGCGTAAGACCGGGTGCTGCTGGAGCCTGGGGTTCTTGAGTTCTAAAACCGGCAGTTGAGCTGGGCCAGGCAGCCGGTGCGGAAGGAGGAGCCTCAACAGGAGGCTGAGCCGGAGCAGTAAAAATATCCGAGGTAGGATTTTGAACAGGCACACTTTGGTTAGGGTTATCCCATGGGTTCGCAGCCGGAGCCCCGGCGGGCTGATTCATCCCTTCTGTTACCGGCGCCTGAGGCATACCCGGTTGTGCAGGAACTTGCCAGGGAGCGTTAACAGAGTCTGCAGGAGGCGCTGCAGGTTGTCCTAAACCCGGAGCGGTAAGAGGATTATTAGGATCGGAGCTATTGTTATCCATGGCAGGTACCTCATAAGTTTATGCGAAAATACGAACAATAATCAAGTAGCTTTTTGGGTAGCTCTTTTTAGGTATTTTCGGTATAATTCCCCGAAGAGGAATTATGCTTAATCTTTTTTCAGGATTTTTAGATGCCAATAAAAGAGAAATTAATAAACTTTCCAAGGTTGTTGATGAAATTAATGCCTTTGAAACTAAGATCAAAAAACTTGATGACAAGAAGTTCCGGGAGAAAGCACTAAAACTCCGTGAAAGATACAGCAGTGGTGAATCCACAGACCAATTACTTCCCGAAGGATTTGCTTTGGCCAGGGAAGCTGCGAGCCGGACACTGGGAATGCGCCATTTCGATGTCCAGCTAATGGCTGCAATAGCCCTGCACCGTGGTAAAATTGCCGAACAAAAAACCGGTGAAGGTAAAACCATGTCGGCGGTACCGGCAGTTTTCCTTAACGCCATTACCGGAAAGGGAGTTCATGTCGTAACAGTTAATGATTATTTGGCCAGGCGCGATGCCGGCTGGAATGGTCCGATTTATCATATGCTCGGGGTTTCGGTTGCCGTAATCGTCCACGAAAAAGCATTTCTTTATGACCCTAAATATAAAAATCCTGACACAACTGATAAAAGACTTAAGAATTTGAAGCCGGTTTCCAGAAAAGAAGCATATGCAGCCGATATTACATACGGCACCAATAATGAATTCGGATTTGATTATTTGCGGGATAATATGGCAAATAGTTTGGAAAACCAGGTCCAGCGGGGGCATGCTTTTGCCATAGTTGATGAGGTAGATTCGATCCTGATTGATGAAGCCCGGACACCACTGATTATTTCGGCACCCGATACCGAACCGACCGGTAAATATCTGGAGTTTACCAGGATTGTGGAAAATTTAAGCGGAGATACCGACTTTGTAGTTAATGAAAAAGAGCGGGCAGCCCACTTAACCGAACACGGCGTTTTAAAAATTGAAAAGATGCTCGGAGTTGAGAATTTGTATGAAAAAGATTTCTCTTCTTTGCACCATATTGAAGAAGCACTAAAAGCCAAAACTTTATTTTTAAAAGACCGCGATTATGTCGTCAAAGACGATGAGGTAATTATTGTTGATGAATTTACCGGACGGTTAATGCCCGGGCGCCGTTATTCGGGGGGGTTGCATCAGGCAATAGAAGCTAAAGAAAACGTTAAGATCCAGCAGGAATCAAAAACCCTGGCGACCATCTCGTTTCAGAACTACTTCAGAATGTACGAAAAGCTTTCCGGAATGACCGGAACCGCCGCCACTGAAGCCGAAGAATTTTTCAAAATTTATAAACTTGATGTGGTTATAGTTCCGACCCACGTACCGATGATCCGCAAAGACCATTCCGATGCCATCTTTAAAACCCAAACAGGCAAATTAACGGCAGTTGCCGCCGAAGTGGAAAAAATTCATGCCACCGGACAACCGGTTTTGGTCGGAACAACTTCGATTGAAAAGAATGAGTTTTTATCCGAGCTTTTGAAGCGCAAGCGTATTTCCCACGCCCTTTTAAACGCTAAGAACCATGAACGCGAAGCGGAAATCATTGCCGACGCCGGGGCAAAGGGTGCAGTAACTGTAGCAACCAATCTGGCCGGCAGGGGAGTCGATATTAAATTAGGTAAAAACGTTGATAAACTGGGCGGGCTGTACGTTATCGGAACCGAAAGGCACGAATCAAGAAGAATCGATAATCAGTTAAGAGGCCGGTCCGGCCGCCAGGGTGATCCGGGAGGTTCTAAATTCTTTGTTTCGTTAGAGGACGATTTTATGCGGATTTTCGGCGGTGACCAGGTGGCAAAAGTCATGGGCTTTTTGAAAATGCCGGAAGAGGTACCGATTGAAAATCCGCTGGTTTCCAAGGCCATAGAGGGTGCTCAGAAAAAAGTTGAAGGACATAACTTTGATATCCGTAAACACACTGTTGAGTACGACGATGTCATGAACCAACAGCGCCAGATTATCTACGGTGTCCGCAAGCAGGTCTTGGAAATTATAGCCGGTAAATCGGAAGGCGGAAAAACCCTGAAAGAAGAAATGCAGGAAAAAATTGCTGTTGAAATCGAGGCGATTGTTGATGATTTTTCGGTACCGGAAATTGACCACAAAAAAATTGTTGAAGATTTCGCCACAATTATTACATTTGATGAGGCAAGTAAAAATAGTTTACTAAAAGAGATCAGCGACCTGAATGATACCGAACAAATCAAAGACTTTTTGGTAAAAATTGCCGATGATTTATATGACCAAAAAGAGAAAGCCGTCGGGATAGATGTCATGCGGCAGATGGAGAGTTTTGTCTATCTGAATACAATTGATACTTTTTGGATGGAGCATTTGGATACTATGGACGACTTAAGGTCCGGTATCGGACTTCGGGGTTATGCCCAGCGTGATCCTCTGATTGAGTATAAAAAAGAAGGCTTTGAATTATTCGAAAAAATGATTGCCGAAATTGATTCGGAAATTGCCCGCCGGATTTATAAAGTATCGCTTCATACCCACGGTCCGGTTGAAATGGCTGTGCCGGTTGATTTATCAAGAGTTGTCGAAAAACATGAAGAAGCTTTGGATGAAAAAACAATTTTGGAGGAAGTCGGGCAGCTGATGCCATCAATAAAAGTGACAAGTGATAAGCAAAGCTTGCGAGCTGACGCTCTAAAGGCACAAGTAACAGGTACCGGACAAACAAAGATTAAAGTTGAGGGATCGAGTAATGATGAAAAATATTCGTCAATGGAAACAGTAGTAGAAGAGCCGGTTGCGGTTGGGACTAAAGTAACTGTTGAAAGAGGCGGGCAGGTCGTATCAACTGATATTTATAATGAAACCGGATCATTGCAAAGAAAAAAGCCGGGGAGGAATGAGCCATGCTGGTGCGGATCCGGGAAAAAGTATAAACGTTGCCATTACCCAAATTAGCAACGTTTTCGCTTCGCGATAAGAAGTGCCATTATCCAAATTAATTTATCAATTTGGGGTATTTCTTGCGAAAACTTCGTTAGTATATTGAAATCGTTGTTTCAATATTCACTACATTGTTCTTAAAAAGTGCCATTACCCTAATTAACTTCTTAATCCATTCTTAATCCATTCTTAATCTATAAAGGTTTATATTGGCTTTATCGTCAGGGGGTGATATAGAAATGAATGGAATTTCAGGAATGAGTATTCAAAAATTTTTCCCAAGAGTTTTAGTCGGTTTAATGATAGCTCTTACTGTGGGTACCAGTGCCGTCGGCATAACCAAAGTTGCAGCTTCCAGTTTCGGGCAAAAGCCTAATCCTGAGGTAGCTAAGCAGGAAGAAGCGAATGACGAGAGTCAGCAAAACACAAGTAGTCCGCAAGTTGCAGGTCAGGTTAAATCAGCAACTACAACTAACGTAACGGCCAGTGCAAATGGAAATAAACCAGCTGCCAGTCCGAGTCCGGCAACAGGCCAGGCTAATGGAAGTAGCTCTTCTACTCCCAAGCCCTCTGCCTCCCCGGCAAATGTGGTATCAAGCAGAGTGGGGGTTAGCAGCGCAGCTTCAGCTAATAGCACTGTAACAGCATCAGTGAGTCAGCCGGCTCCGGCAACGGGGGGTTGTATAATTACGCTGTTTGGAAAGCAGTACGATGTAGCCAGCCTAAGAAGCACCCATCCAGGAGGCGATGTATTTGCCTGCGGGACAGATATGACAGCTGCTTATCAGAGGCAGCATGGGACAGATGTTTCCAGAATGCAAGCTTATCTGGTAACTGCCAGTCCAAGCCAGCAGCCTTCTCCAACAACAGGAGGTATGAGCGGCGGGCAAAGCGGATCCGGCAGTCAAACCGGACAACCCGGTTCGGGTATGCAATCCGGGCAAACCGGAATCCAAAACGGATCAAGCCAGGTGGGTCAGGCTTCCGGCAACAGCCATGGGGATGATGACGATGATGATAACGAAGAAGAAGACCACGAGTCCGGGCAGGATGACGACTGAGTCTTAAGTGAGTGACGGAAGGTTAAGCCCCGCAAGAGCGCGGGGTTTAACCTTAAAAATATGAAACATTTATTTCAAATTATTACCAGACATACTTTAACTTCGCTACTTATAGCAATTTTTTCAGTGACAACTATTGCGACTTCAATATTTGCTTATAATAAAATTTCATCTCTAAATTCCAGGGTAAATGATATTCCTGAACTCAAATCGGCTGAAGAAGTATTGGGTGAGGAGGTTAAGTCGGCCACTCCGTCTGCCAGCCCTAAAAAACCTTCCGGCGTTATTCCTTCCAAAGCCCCTTTGAATCCAAGTCCGCTACCAAGTCCTACAATAAATCCTTCATCAACCCCAAGCCTAAACCCGGGTCCGGTCTCAACTCCACAGCCTTCCTCTCAGGTTTCTCCGGCTTCAAAAATTGAGGCGGATGATGATCTGGAGGATAAACATGAAGAGGAGCAAAAAAGTGAGTCACGCGAAGATGAAAAAGGAGAATAATCTGAATGAAAAAAATTATCCTATATTTAACTCTATTTATAATTTTGTCTATTACTTTTAATTTGTGGATATTTTCCAAGCCGGATTTATCTATTTTGAGCGCGCAGCCCTTGAGAGCAGTCAGTCAAGTTCTGGGACTTTTTGGACTTGTACTGATGTCCCTGACGCTCATTCTTTCTGCAAAACTAAAAATTATTGACCGGTTATTTGAAGGACTGGATAAGGCATTTTTTGTACACCGTATATTAGGAAGCGCCGCTTTTATCTTTATTTTGCACCACCCGTTGCTTTTGGCCATCCAGGCTCTTCCTCAAACCGGCTTAAGTCTAATGTATATTTTACCGGGTGCGGACCTCTCCTATAATTTGGGAATTTTTTCACTATTGCTTATGGTATTAAGTTTTATTTTTATGGTTTTTATTAAGCTGCCATTTCATATCTGGAAGTTAACTCATCAATTTTTAGGACTGAGTTTTTTGCTTGGAGGTGTACACGCTCTTATGATTGCCGGCGATATTTCCGCGTACTTTCCCCTTAAGATCTGGATCGGACTTTTTATCGGCACCGGAAGCCTGTCAGCACTTTATTCAATCTTTTTATACAAATATTTCGGTCCTAAATTTATTTACCGGGTAGAAAAAGTTGAACGGGTTTTAGACATAATCAATATTTATTTGTATCCCGCAACAGGTAAAACGCTCTCTTTTATGCCGGGCCAGTTCATATATGTAAAGTTTAATAATAAAACTTTAGGTTCCGAATCACATCCTTTTTCCATTTCCTCAAGTCCTCACGAGGGGTTTTTAAGGATTTCTGCCAAAGTGGTCGGGGACTATACATTAAAAATGTCAGCTATTACTAAAGGAGACCTAGTGATTTGCTACGGGGCTTACGGAAAATTCATTAGCTCAAATATCCCTAAGCAGGTGATTTGGATTGGGGGAGGGGTAGGGGTGACTCCTTTTTTGAGTATGCTCCGGTCTAAATTCTATGAGCAGGGAGAGAGTTTAGTTAATTTCTATTATACCTACAGGAATAGGGAAGAGGGTGTATTTGTAAATGAAATTGAACAAATTGCGTCAAAAATTCCGCAGATTAATTTTTTTAACTGGTGTACTGAAGAAAAAAACAGGTTGAGCGCTCAACTCATCGGAACACATATTGACTTAAAATCCCTCGACAAAATTTTTATTTGCGGGCCGTCCCAAATGATGGAAAGTCTAAAAAAAGGGTTTGTGGACAATGGGGTTTCGGAGGAGAAAATTATTTTTGAGGATTTTGCTTTTCTTTGATGAAATCGATTTTGTTGATTATAACCAGGTTAGCAATAGTTAATGCAATTTTTTTAGTTGCGATTCTATTTTTTTTAGCCTGGCAAAATAAACCGGTTAGTCTTGCCCAAAGTACTTTGGTTCCTGATTCCAAAACAGAAATTCCTGAAGTTTCAAATAAACCTGGAGTCGTAAATCCAGGCACAATCCAAACCGAACAGCCTAAATCAGTTGACCCGGGCGTAAATAGGGAAGACAGTAAAGCTGCAAATGATGACTCTGCCCGGCAGGAACCGACAACGCCTCCCGAAAAGAAAGATCTGTTTGCAGAACTTGGCACCCACAACAGCCCTTCCGATTGTTGGATTGCTTATTCAGGTCATTTGTACAACATAACTTCCGCCTTTGGTTCCCACCCGGGAGGGGATGCAAGTTTAGCAAAATACTGCGGGCGGGATGCAACGGGCGGATTTGATACCAAAGACAAGTCCCCTGCCTCCCCACATTCTCAGGCAGCAAGGCAAATGCTTACCCAATATTTGATACAATAACACCCCTTTATGCATATCCTGCTTGTTGAAGACGATAAACGTATCAGCAGTAATATCCAAAAGATGCTCGAAAAAGCCAATTTTTTGGTGACTGCAGCTGATTCCGGAAAAGATGCGCTTTTTGACGCAGAAACGCAGTCCTATGATGTAATTATTCTTGATTGGATGCTTCCAGATATTTCCGGGATTGAGATTTGCACAAAATTAAGGGAGGCAGAAGTGGCTACGCCAATACTCATGTTGACTGCGAAAAACAATCTTGAGGACAAGGTTGAAGGTTTCAGTCAGGGGGTTGATGACTATCTTACAAAACCTTTTGAAATGGAAGAGCTTTTAATGAGGGTTAAAGCCTTGGTCAGACGAAAGGAGAGCGGAATTAAAACGACCATTTTAAAAATTGCCGATCTGACAATAGATACTAATATTTGTAAAGTTAAAAGAGCAGATAAAGAAATCAAACTAGCTCCTAAAGAATATGCTCTACTGGAATACCTGATGTTAAACCAGGGCCAGACCGTGGATAGGATGGCACTTTTACACCATGTCTGGGGGGAGGATATTGATCTTTTGACAAACACAGTGGATGTTCATATCCGCTATTTGAGGGCAAAAATTGATGAAGGTCACAGTCAAAAATTGATTAAGACTATAAAGAATAAAGGCTATTTAATATGTTTAGACTAACTACCAGGTTTAAATTTGCCCTGATATTTTCTTTTTATGTTTTATGTTTCTTAATTTCCATATATTTTATTTTCATTGTGATATTAAATTTTATGGTTGATTATCAATTCAAAAAAGATTTAGCCGAACAATCAACAGACATAATTAATAACCATCTTTTTTTTGAGGAAGCTCGAGTAGTTTTTAAAAAAGATTCGGAGGGAAGTACTCTTAAGGAATATCTTTTAACCCATCAAAGTTCGGCGGTTTTTTTGGACAATCAGGATATTGTTTTAAGGAGTTATGGATTTCTTGCTTTGAACGACCAGAACCTGAAAAATTTCATAAATAATAGAAAGGACGTGGCAAGCCCGGACTATCAAAAATTGATTTGGGATAAAAACGAAGTATTTATTTCCTTAATACCGCTTAAAACAAAAGGGGAAACTTTAGGACTAATGGTATTAGCTAAGTCTCTGGATGAATTCAATAACTTAAAGCAAATGATACTTTTGGCTTTTACGTCATTTGGATTAATTTGTATTTTAGGCAGTTTTCTTTTGGGAAATATTCTGGCCCGTTCGGCATTTAAACCGCTCAAAAAAATGATTGAAGTTATAGATAAAGTTGAATTTGACAAATTGGAGCAGATGCTAAATGTTACAGGTAATCCCAGGGACGAATCAGTCCGGTTGGGTAATAAATTCAATGAAATGCTTTTAAGGCTAGATGATATGGCTAAGCGACAGAAGGCGTTTGTGGCCAACGCTTCACATGAGCTCAAGACTCCGTTAACAAGGGCAATTTCCTCGCTAGATCTTATAACATCAGGCTCTGCAAAAGATAAAGAAGAGCTTAATTTGGTTAAAGAGGATTTATTTGCGGTTAATGAAATTCTGGAAAGGCTTCTGGTTTTAACAAAATTAAAAATGGATGTTCATGGTTTGGCAAAAAGTTACAATTTAAAAAGTGAAGAACTGTTTGAGTATTTAGAAAAACAATTTCAGAATCAATTATTTCAAAAAAAGATAGATTTTAAAGGAGAGTTTACCGGAATAGTTAGTGTCTCGATACCAAAAGAATACTTGCAAATTATTCTTACCAACCTTTTATCAAATGCAATAAAGCATAGTGTTCCCGGTTCAAGTATTTATTTTTCTGTTTCAAAAAACCAAGATAAAACTACAATAAGTATACGAGATGAGGGTAAGGGGATGAGTAAAGAAGAGCTAAAGCATATCTTCGACAGATTTTACCAAGGGGAAACGCCAGAAAAGGGCTATGGAATAGGCCTATCAATAGTAAAGCAAATATGCAATTTATTTAAAATCGAAGTCAAAGTTGAATCTGAAAAAGACGTGGGTACAAAGATAAAACTATATATCGCATATCCTGCGGCATGATGAACTTAAGATAAGAATGAAGAATTTTTTCAAGCAATTTCCTTTTTGTAGCTATTTACTATAGAAGGATTTAATGGTACTTTGGTAAAACTTAGAAAACTTTAAGCAGATTTTAAGTATTGGACAATATTCTTTTAAAGAATAAGAAAGGAGGTATTTAGTGGAAGAACAAATTCAGAATACTCAAGCCAATGGAACAGGAAAGTATATTTTACCTACAGTGGTTGCTGCACTGATAGTATTTGCGGCGATAGGTCTTTATTATTACCGGACAAACAGCACTGATGCTTCAATCCAACCCGGGACGATGATGCAAAATCAGAACCGGATAGGTCCTGCAATGATGCAATCCGGTAAATATAAAAGGGGTACTTATTCGATGACTGGAAATTATATCAGTCCCGGAGGGCCCAGGGAGGTAAAAGTTGCCATAATTTTGACAGATGGAGTGATTACCGAAGCTACAGTCGAAGGCACAGCAACCGATGCAACTTCGAAAAGATTCCAGGGCGAATTCGTAGAAAATTTTAAACCGATGGTCATCGGTAAAAATATAGACGAAGTAGTTCTAACAAAAGTTGCAGGTTCATCGCTGACTCCAAAAGGATTTAATGATGCGTTGGACAAAATTAAGGCTGCAGCCAAGGCATAACAATCATGCCGGAAACTTTTAGACTGGAATTTGAGGCGATCGGTACCTCCTGGGTTATTGATATAGTTCAAAATCCGCCCCCTAATCTTAAGGCTTTAAAAAAGAAAATTGAAGATGAAATTGCCGGATTCTCAAAAATCTTTTCCCGATTTGATGAGAATTCGGAAATTCTAAAAGCTGCAAGAAGCGGGGGACGATTTGCTATACCTGTAGAGTATCTGCCCCTGGTATGCCTCTATCAAAAATTATATATACTTACCGGCGGAGTGTTTACCCCTTTAGTCGGTAATATATTGGAAGATGCAGGTTATGACCGGAAATATTCTTTGAGTCCAAAAAAAATCCGCCCGGTTTTAAACTGGGAAGAGGCTATAGATCTTAAGAAAAATATTCTAAAAATTATCAAACCGGCGGTTCTGGATTTTGGAGCCGGGGGAAAAGGTTTTTTAGTTGATTTGGTGGGAAAGATTCTGGAAGAGGGAGGAATAGAATCATTTTGTATAGATGCCGGTGGGGATATTTTATATGCAAGTAAACAGAATGAAACGATCAGGGTTGGTTTGGAGAATCCTGAAAATATCAAACAGGTAATCGGAGTTGCAGATGTAAAAAATGGCAGCATTTGCGGCTCGGCCGTTAACAGGCGTCGGTGGGATAAATACCACCATATTATAAATCCCCTGACCTTAGAGCCGGTTAAAAATATTCTGGCAGTTTGGGTTATAGCCGATACCGCTTTGCTGGCCGATTGCTTGTCGACATGTTTGTTTTTAATTCCACCGGAGAAATTAACCGGGTTTAATTTCAAATACCTGATACTTAAGCCGGATTATACAATTGACAAATCTGCAGATTTTCCTGCTGAAATCTTTTACAATTAAGCCATGTTTATTTTGGAAAAAATTGATTCATATCTAAATTTCTTAACAATGTATAGGTTAGTGCTTTATGTGCTGATCATTTTATCTGTTATAGCTATAATTTTCGGTATTGCTGGATTTCTTCCATATACAGGAGTTCAGTTTTTGGAAACTTTAGCAATAGTTCTGGCCGCTTGTTTTACCGGCAATAAAATATTTGCCAGGATTCTTAGAGTAAATACGAACATTGAATCAGTATGGATTACGGCTTTTATCCTGTTTTTGGTTCTTGCTCCTACTGCCGGACGGTCAGATTTAATAGTGACAGCTATGGTTGCTACTGTAGCGATGGGTTCAAAGTATTTTTTGACTTATGAGAGAAAACACATTTTTAATCCGGCGGCAATTGGCTTGTTTTTAGCCGGACTTTTCGGATTTGGTAATTCGATATGGTGGATCGGCAGTAGTATAATGCTGCCGTTTGTTTTGGTGGCCGGCTTGTTGGTAGTCAGAAAGATCAGGCGATTCAGGCTACTCTTTACTTTTATTATTACCGCTATCTTATCGACGAGCTTGTTTAATTTAAAAAATGGCGTTGATCTTCCGGATTCAATATTACAAGTCTTTACTTCCTGGCCGCTAATATTTTTTGGAACGATTATGTTAACCGAACCATTTACCACCCCGCCAAATAAAAAATACCGCGCCATATATGGAATTTTTGTAGGAATCTTGTTTGGATTCCAATTTTCTATTGGTCCTTTATATGCCTCTCCGGAATTTGCCCTGATTTCCGGAAATATTCTGTCATTTATTTTAAGCCCCAAAGGGAAATTGATTTTGAAATTCAAAGAAAGAAAACAGTTAGAGCCAAATATTTATGAATTTATTTTTAACAGCGAAAGTAAGTTTGATTTTTTACCAGGCCAGTATTTGGAATGGACACTGCCGCATAAAAATTCAGACACCAGGGGAATCAGAAGATACTTTACGATTGCTTCCGCTCCCGAAGAAGGAGATTTAAAACTCGGGGTGAAGATTATCAGCGATAAGTCGAGCAGTTTCAAAAAAGCTTTACTTAGCTTAAGACCGGGAGATTCTTTAACTGCCGATCAGCTTTCTGGTGATTTTGTGATGTCTGATAATCCGGGCGAGAAATTAGTTTTTATTGCCGGAGGTATCGGCGTAACCCCTTTTCGCAGCATGGTAAAGCACTTAATCAATAAGGGAGAAAGACGTGACACAGTTCTGTTTTATAGTAGCGCAGATCCGAAGGAATTTGCATACAAAGAGATTTTTAAAAAAGGAGAAGATCTGGGAATAAAAACAGTTTATGTTTTAGGAGGCAAAGAAGAACCGCCTGAAAACTGGATGGGAGAAACAGGATATTTAACCGATGCGATGATTAAAAAGTACGTGCCTGATTTTAAGGAGAGGAAGTTTTATTTGTCAGGGCCAATTGCCATGGTCAACAATTATAAAAAGTTACTAAGCAGTGCAGGAATAAGTAATTCCAAAATCGTGACTGATTACTTCCCGGGATATTAGAATTTGATGAAAAAAATTCTTACAATAATTTTTTGCCTGATTTTTTTATCTACCCCTTGTCCTGCTTTTGCTCTGAGTGATCATTTTGCTTCGGTTCAAGAGGAAAAACTGGAAGGTTTAGTTTTAGAAGACGGTAAAAAAGTTAAAATAACTTCACAAAACCGAAACGGGGAAATATTAAACACAGAGCAGCCGTTAACTGGCCCTAATGCCCCGTCATTTAAACCCGGAGATAAAGTTAAAGTTTCAATATTTGAAAACCCTGATGGGTCTAAACAGACGTTTATCACTGACTTTATTAGAATAACTCCGCTGTATTGGCTATTTGGATTTTTTTTGCTTCTGGTGTTGATAGTGGGGAGAAGATCAGGTTTCGGATCGGTTATAGGGATGGGAATTTCATTTTTAGTTTTGTTCTGGTTTATCATTCCCGGAATTACGGCGGGCCAAAACTCTGTTTTGATAACTTTAATAGGGGTGTTATTTATTCTACCGGCTACTTTTTATCTGTCTCACGGGTTTAACAAAAAAACTACCGTGGCTCTTGTCTCGACTTTTCTGTCTGTTTGTTTTACATCTTCGTTAGCATTGTTTTTTATTAATGCCGGAAAAATCTCAGGATATGCAAATGAGCAAGCCGGGTTTATCCAGGTTGCCAGAGGGGGCACTTTTGATATTCAGGGATTATTATTTGCAGGGATATTAATTAGCGTTTTGGGGATTTTAGATGATGTAACAGTTTCCCAAGCCTCGATAGTCAATCAACTAAGATTGGAATTGCCTAAGGCTAAAATTATGGATATATATAAAAAAGCTATGAATGTCGGACGCGACCATATAGGATCAGTTGTAAATACTTTAGTTTTAGTTTATACGGGCGCGTCACTTCCCCTGTTAGTTTTATTTACCGATAACAGTATTGGTTTTAATGAAGCATTAAATACGGAAATAGTTGCTGAGGAAGTTATTAAGACGTTAGTCGCAAGCATAGGCTTGGTTTTATCAATACCGCTAACAACATTAATGGCATCTTTCTTTTTAAAAGACGAAAATGGAAATAACTAAAGGACTCGTCTTAAGTAAACTGCCCGAAAGACCCGCTAATGCGAATAAAGGAACTTTTGGATCTGCTTTAATTGTTGCCGGGAGTAAAAATTTTCCGGGAGCTGCGATACTTTCTTGTTTAGCATGTGCCAGGGTTGGCGTGGGTTTGGTGACGTTGGTCACTGATGAAAATGTTTACAAAGTTGCAGTGCCTAAAATTCCTTTTTCCACATTTTTAAAATTTTCTGAAGTTGAGGATAATTTAGAGAAATATGATTCGGTTTTAATCGGACCTGGACTGGGTTTAAATCATGATTTAAGATTAATGATTAAAGAATGGTTCGGTCTGGAAGAATTAATAAAGAAAAAACTGGTCTTGGATGCGGATTGTCTAAATTTTCTATCAGAAGATAAATACTGGTTTAAGGCTTTGGATACCGATGCAATTTTAACTCCCCATCCCAAAGAGATGAGCAGGTTAACCGGCCTGTCGATTGAAGAAATACAAAATAACAGGGCGGAGATTGCTAAAAAATTCTCAAATCTTTGGAACAAAACAATTATTTTAAAAAGTGCGGAAACTGTTATTGCAAATCCCCGGGGAGAAATATTTGTAAGTCCTTTTAAAAATCCCTTACTGGCAACTGCAGGAACGGGTGACGTCTTATCCGGAATGATTGCCGGGCTTTTGGCCCAGGGTTTAAATTTAACCGATGCTGCAATTTCCGGGGTGTATCTACACGGATTGGCCGGGGAAAAATTAAAGGAAAGATTTCATGACCGCGGTGCAACCGCCCTTGATCTAGTAGATATTTTAGCGGAAGCCTTTAAGGATTTAAAAGCTTCTTAGTTTCTTCAACATCTTTGCTTATTTGTTTAGCTAATTCTTCCTGATTATTAAAATTTATAATCGGTCGTAAGTATTTAATTATTTCCACTTCAAGATCCGGAATCTGCTCCGGTAAGATTTTTGGGTCTACATCAATTAGAAAAACCTCCAAAGTTTTTTCAGTTTCATTGAAAGTGGGTATTGGGCCGGAATGCAAGGCCCCCATGAAAGATGAACCGTCGATATAAACCCTGACCGCATATATTCCGTCAACCAGTTCAAGATCTTCAGGAATCTCTAAATTTATTGTCGGGAATCCTAATAACTTACCCCGGCCTTTTCCTTTAACCTGAGAAGATTTAAACTTCATGTTTTAATTGAAGGGCAGATAATTTGTAAATGCTAAAAAGTAAAATCACTGCCGCTACAATTTGGGTTGGGCCAAGAAAAGTTTTGTACAAAACCGCATCAATAATTATTGCCAAAACCGGAAATACCAATTCTAAGATTGTCGAAACCCTGACAGGAGTTTCTTTTAATCCCTTGTAGTAAATCAAAAGCGCGACCATACCGGTAGATAAAGCAATAAAAATAAACCTTAAGTATTGACTGGTATCGGGCATAGTGAGACTTGCTCCGGCGCCCATTAAAAATACGGCGAAAAATGCCAAAATTGTCGTAAAAATAAATCTTAAGCCGGTGACATAAGTATCCGGTAATTTAAGCAAAGCCATTCTGGAAAATGTTGTTGATGATCCCCAGGCAAAAGCCGCTCCTAAAGCATAAAGCGCTGCTTCGATAGTCCCGCTGCCGGTAGCGAAGCTGACATAACCGTTTTTAAATGTAACGAAATAAGCGGCCACAAAAGCCAACCCCGCCCAGATTAAGTAACGTTTTTTAACTTTCTCCTTGAGAAAAATAACTGCAGTGGTTATCGCAAAAATCGGCTGTAGTTTTTGAAGCAAAAAAACAACAGAAAAAGAAATAAAATTTACTTTAAGCAGGGCGGTCGTAAACCATAGTGTTCCGAGCAGACTGCTAAATAATGAGACAAATAAAATTAGTAAAATGAGCCGTCCGGTAATTTTTACCTTAAAAAGTTGTTTAAAAATAAACGGAGTAAGAATTAAAGCACCGATTAAATGCTCGTAAAAAACAATGGTGATTGGCGGAAGAGAGTAAAGACTTCTCCTGATTACTCCATCCAAAGCCCAGAGTATTGCAGCGGTGATAATTAACAAAGGACCAATTTTTAAGATTTGTTTCATAATGTGACTGACATACGTCAGGGATCCTTCGCTATGTTCTGGATGACACAAAAAAACCCTGATTGCTCAGGGTTAGTTAACACACTAAATGTGTCACCTTCTTTCATCCGGACTTTACCGTCGACTTTGGAATTTCACCAAATCGTTCAGCCAATGGCTGATCGCGGGTTATACCGCCGATAGGGAATTCCTCGCCTCGCCGAAACTTTCAGTGAAGGCGGGTCACCCAACCCCGAAGGATAAGAGTATGATAAATCCAAAAGCTGAGTTAAGTCAAGGGCAAAAAATGCAATCATCGATTAACTTCAATTGCATTTTGATGCTAGAATGTATAATCATACTTTATGACAGTTCAAGATATTTGTGAAAAGGCTGAAGAGCTTGCAATAAAATATAATCCAGAAGGTCTCTCCCCCTTTCCGTTCGAAAAAATAGTTGAAGACCAAAAGGATATAAAGCTAATTAATGCCGAAATCTCCAATACGATTTCTGGAGCCATACTGAAAGCTGAGAATCATTACTTTATAATTGTAAATCCAAATAAACCTGCTACGAGACAACAATTTACTTTAGCTCATGAGTTTGGTCACTACTTTCTTCACAAAGCAATCCTAGATAAAGGTACAAAGTTTATAGACGGTGATCCTGTTCTTGATTCAGGGACAATTTTACTTAGGGAAGATAATGCAGATCCAAATCAACTAGAACGAGAAGCAAATAATTTTGCTGCTTCTTTAATCATGCCAGAGAGTTTGGTGAAGAAAGCTTGGGAAACTTTTAAAGATATTGAAGCGTGCGCAAAAGTTTTTAATGTCTCGGGTGCAGCTATGAGTATTAGGTTGGAAAGGCTGGGTCTTATTGACTGACAAATATGGAAAACCAAGACGAATTAGCCCGTATTAGTGAGATGTCCAGGTTGTCTAAAAAATACCAGGAAGAAGTTGCTAAGAAGTTAGAACAAATCTTAAGCGAGCAAAAATATTACACAGTAGGGCAAAATCCTTTACCTCAGGAGCCTAAAAAAGTAGAAGAATCAATTAAACAGGAGCAAGCAAATAGAAAAAAGTTAGAAAATAAAGCTTTTGAGCAAGATATAGCTTTAAAAAAGAATACACTTATAATACTTTTTCTTTTTTTGGGACTTGAGACAGTAGCTGTATTTGCTTATGCTTTTTTTCAAGCAACTGGAATGTTTAATTTTGAGCTTGAAGAATGGAGTTTTAAATTGCTACTTACAGCTACGATTACTCAAATAACTTTGATGGTGCATGTTGCTGTAAGACACCTCTATCCTAAGAAATAAAAGCCCTGCAAGCCTTCTGTCTATTTGCTAATTTCTCTTACACTTAGTAACCTTAATATATGTCCCTGCCAACTGATGAGCTACTTGATAAAATAGAAGATGCGGATCTCCGGTATGTCTCGGAATCTGCCAGAGGTTACTCACGCGCTAAAAAGGGTAAGCATTACCACTATTTTAATACTGAAGGTAAAAGGATTACCGATGAGAAAGTCGTTGAGCGTATAAATAAACTCCGAATTCCGCCGGCCTGGAAAAAAGTCTGGATTTCTCCGGGTGCCAGTACTCATTTGCAGGCAACCGGCCTGGATGATAAGGGCCGTAAACAATACATTTATCATCCAAAATGGATAGAAATTTCCCAGCAGACCAAATTTGATAAATTGATTGATTTCGGTATGAAACTGCCGAAGATCCGCAGCCGGGTCAGCTATGATCTCCAGAGTTTTAAACCGGATTTAAAGAGGGTGGTGGCAACGGTGGTCTGGCTATTGGAACATACTTTTATCCGGGTAGGGAATGAAGAATACGCGCGGGATAATGATTCGTTCGGTTTAACCACCCTTCGCGATAAGCACGTAAAAGTAAAGGGTAATGAAATACGGTTCGACTTTAAAGGTAAGTCGGGTGTAATGCACTCAGTCAGTATATCCAACCCCAGAATCGCCAAAACTTTAAAAATGTGCATCGAGCTACCGGGATATGAGATTTTTAAGTATGTTGACGAAGGCGGTAACCGGCATATCATTGATTCCGGAATAGTGAATCAATATTTGGCCGAGACTGCCGGGGATAAATTCACTGCCAAAGATTTCCGGACCTGGGGCGGGACGGTTTTATCGGCCGGTACTTTAAATAAATTAGGCGATTTTACTGACGGTCAGGATTTAAAAAAGAAAATGCTCGATACGGTTAAAACCGTTGCCGATCATTTAAGGAATACCGTGGCGGTTTGCCGGAGCTATTATATTCATCCGACAGTTTTTAAAACTTACGAAGAGAGAAGATTGATCCCGCATTTTAATTACGCCGTTACAAATCCGGCCTCAGGTTTGCATAAAGATGAATACCGGGTTTTAACTTTACTGCAGAAATATAGCTAATATATAAGGAAGAAAGATTGTAATTCCCACAACTAATGCAGTTATTGAGGCAGTTAGAACTGCGGCTGCGGCAACGTCTTTAGCTTTTTTGGCTGCCGGGTGAACCTGGTTAGTAAAAGAATCAACGATCTCCTCGATCGCCGTGTTTGTTAATTCAAAAGTTATCACAAAGCCAATCGTTAAAGCTATAACTAACCATTCGGCTTTGGTTATCTGGAAGTAAAAACCCAGAGCCGAGACAATAGCTGCAATGCAGAGTTGAATTGTCAGATTTGGCTGATCATGCACCGCTGTTGCTATGCCCTCAATTGCATATTTGAAAGACTGCATCCGTTTCCTGGTCATGAAAATATCATAACAGATTTTTAGGGGGTTGCAAAAAGGAGATATAGTTTATATACTCGGTTTTAAGTCTGCCCCTTGCC
>Ga0209542_10007454_pt1 | contig 20801 bp, 25 predicted proteins | sample RifCSPhighO2_01_FD_184028 | JGI IMG/M metagenome (GOLD analysis project Ga0209542, IMG submission 184028) | Soil microbial communities from Rifle, Colorado - Rifle CSP2_plank highO2_0.1 (SPAdes) (version 2) | ecosystem: Environmental > Terrestrial > Deep subsurface > Rock core/Sediment ... | reverse complement strand
AACGGTGTGTTCGGTGCGGGCTCCGGGTCGGCGCTCTGGTCGTATCCGGCGGCGACGATTGATTTCGCAGGAATCGGAGTCAATCTCTCCAACCTGAAGACATACGCGCAAAACAATGGCGGCCGCTACTATGCGGCGGCAACCGGCAACGTAAATCAACGCGGCTATCACATTATCTTCAAGGCGAATGGTCGCTACGACATTTACAAGGTTACAGGAACCGTTGCGGTATCAAGTTACTCAGAACCAACCGGCTGGATTACAAACGAGTACAGCATCATCAACACAGAGACGCCCCTCGCAAGCGATGTGACCATTCCGTCTTCCTGCAGCGTAATCTTCGTGGAGGATAGGGTGTGGGTGGAAGGCACTATCACCGGGAAAGTGACACTGGCAGCCGCGACACCCAGCACCACATCAACCACTCCGACTATCTACCTCGTCAACAATATTACATATGCGGCAAATGATGGCACGGTAGGATTCACCGCAATTGCAGAAGGGAATGTGCTTATCCCGCTCAATTCTCCCGACACCATGACTTTGAGCGGGATATTTGTTGCCCACAACGGCCGGTACGGACGCAATCTCTACGTTACAGACAACTCATACGACCCGTATGATGTACCGGAATCCTACAATTCATATGTACTGCGCACACAGCTCACTACTATCGGCACCGTTGTATCAAATTTGCGCACTGGCACCAGCTGGACATCAGGAGGGGTGCCGATAAGCGGGTACCAATCACGTATCGATGCGTACGACCAGACGCAGGCGACCAATCCGCCTCCGTTTACGCCATCCGCATCGACCGATTACCGTTTCGTGCTGTGGAGAGAACAATAATTTGCTCGCGCCAGGGAAGGGGTCGGGAAACGGGAGTTTCCCGTATCGGAGAGCAGGCGAAGCCGTTGAGAACCGAGGGTTCTCAAGGAGGAGCGTTGCGACGAGGAGAGTGCAATAAAAGGGCGCTCGCGGACCCTACTCCGCTAAAGCTACGAAGGGCTACTTCGCCCCAACTTTTTGCGAGCTAATCACCGTTTACTAAATGCTGCGCACTTCGAAGCACTCGGCTCTCCGAGTGCGAAGTAGTGATACAATCGCTGCATGAATTCAATCGTGGTTGCGAATTGGAAAATGAATCCCGCCACACTGAAAGAAGCAAAAATGCTTTTTGAGGCAACACGAAAAGCTGCCGACGCGGCGAAGGGCGTATCAGTAATTGTCGCACCGCCGGCGATATTTCTGCGCGATCTATCCCGCTCATACAAAGGCAGGCGCATAACATTCGCCGCCCAAAATGCACACTTCGAACAAGGCGGCTCTTTCACAGGAGAGACTTCTCTTGCTCAGGCGCGTGATGCGAAAGCAACCGCCGTCATCGTAGGTCATGCGGAGCGTCGTGCGGGAGGTGAGACCAACGATGATACGAGGAAGAAAGTTTCTGCCGCGATTGTTGCTCAGCTTACGCCTATATTGTGTGTGGGAGAGCAAAAGCGTGCGCAGGGGGGAGAGCACTTCACGACTATTAAAGAGCAGCTTCGAGCGGGCCTCGCGGATGTGCCTGCAGCGAAACTTTCAAAAATGATTATTGCCTATGAGCCCGTGTGGGCGATAGGCGCCGACAAGCCGATGAGTCCGCGTGACATGCATGAGATGACCATTTTCATACACAAAATGATAGTTGAATCGCACGGCCAAGCGGGAATGAACGTTCGCATACTGTACGGAGGGGCTGTCGATGAGACCAATGCACTCGAAATGATTTCTGACGGCCATGTTCACGGGTTATTGGTGGGGCGCGCATCGACCAATGCATTTAAATTTAAACACTTGCTCGAATCGCTCGCATGAGATGTATTGATGAACTCGCTCCGGAAGAACTAAAAGGGAAACGCGTGCTCGTGCGCGCGGGGCTCGATGTGCCGCTCGACAGTGAAGGTGAGGTGAGCGATACATTCCGAGTTTCGCGAGCCATTCCCACGCTCCGCTATCTTTCCGAGAAAAGTGCGAAGGTCATCATTCTCTCGCATATCGGCCGCGACCCTGCGGAGACGAATGCTCCCGTCGGTCGTGCGCTCAACAATCACCTGCCGGTATTTTATGTTCCGGATTTGTTCGGCACACCCGCACAAAATGCAATCGACGCGATGAAAGACGGTGAGATTTTGCTTCTTGAGAACCTGCGTCAGCAGTACGATCTGGAAAAGGCCAATGATGAACGTTTTGCACGATCGCTCGCATCCCTCGGCGACATGTACGTGAACGATGCATTTTCAAATTCGCACCGGGAACACGCTTCAATGGTGGGTATTCCGAAAAAGTTGCCGTCGTTTGCCGGATTCCTTCTTCGCGACGAAGTAAAGAATCTCCAAGCAGCGCTTCATCCGCCGAAGCCGGCACTCGCGATAATCGGCGGTGCGAAATTCGAAACAAAAGATCCTCTTATCAGGGCATTTCTGCAGATATACGACCACGTGGCGGTTGTCGGTGCGATTGCAAATGATGTGCTGAAAGCGAAGGGTTATCCCGTGGGGCGCTCCCGCGTATCCGAGCACGTCCCTGCCGCCGAGGTAGTGAATCATCCGAATTTATTGCCGCCAATCGACGTTGTCGCGGAGCGGAGCGACAAACAAGCGTTCACGAAAACACCAGACGCGGTCGTCACAGACGATAAAATTGTCGATATCGGGCCTGACACCGTTTCATCCTTTGCTCCGTATATTGCGGAAGCGCAATTTATTATCTGGAATGGTCCAAGCGGCCTTTTTGAAGAAGGATACATCTCTTGGACGCACGCACTAGCCGAACTCATCGCAAAAAGTAAAGCAAAAAAAGTCATCGGCGGGGGAGATACCATCGCGGCCATTCAGCAGTCCGGTGTGAATATGGAAGAACTTGGATTCCTCTCCACGGGTGGCGGGGCCATGCTCGAATACCTTTTAAAGGGTACTTTGCCGGCGATTGATGCGCTCGGCTGATAGGGGGTTGTGAACAGATGAAAGGTTTCGGCTCCTGTATCGTCCTATACTGTACAGGCGTATTTACTATAAGCCCGCCATCCATATGAATAAAAAAACAATAGCAACCGGCATTGTTGTAGCCACATTACTCGTCGCCCCGATCGTTACTTCAGCGATCACGGTCGATGAGATTTTTGAACAAATAAAGAGACTCACCGCCCAATTGACCGAACTGCGGAAAAACGAAGCAACCCCTGCTGTCTCTACTGAAAGTAATACCGCAATCACAGCTGTACCGCGTATCTGCACGATCTTTTCTGATCGGGCACTGAGCCTCGGTATGAAGAACGACGACGTCCGCGGACTCCAAGAATTCTTGCAAGGCGAAGGACTCTTGAAGGCAGAGGCAACCGGATATTTCGGAGTTGCTACTCGCGAGGCACTGCGGAAATGGCAAATCAGCAACAGTGTAATCAAGGCAAATGTAAACGCAGGGGCTGGCATGATGGGACCACGCACTCGTGAAGCGCTCTTGAAACGCTGCGGCAATGCGGGAGCACTTTCTGTTTCACCGCAAAGCGGTACGGCGCCTCTTACTGTTGTGGTGACCTCGAAGGTCGGCGATGTAGGTGGTATTCGCCCGAGCTCATACGATGGCCAAGACACCCTCATTGATTTCGGGGACGGCTCAGAGCGACAGTGGGTACAATGCCGCAGCAATGACTATGGCAATGGTTCACCAACGGTACCAGTAGCCGGAGTGACAGGATCTCCGTGTGCAACACCAGCACAATACAAACACATGTATGAATTTAATGGCACATACACCGTTCGCCTCTTGCAAGCGGGTGGTATGTGCGTCGGCGGATGCCCTGAGCGATTACTCGGCACCGCGTACGTGACGGTCGGAGAAAATATACACCCTGTTTGTCCTCCGGGCGGCACGTCGGTGTGCGGCATGAAACCGATTGTCTGCATCACGACGCCGTGCAATCCCGTGCCGCAAACATATACGAGCCGATGCGAAATGGCAGCAGATGGTGCGACCTTCGCGTACGCAGGAGCATGCAGAAATACCACAGTCAATCCTGCGGATGATCCGCAATGCAAAGCATGGTTCGACGGATGCAACTCATGTTCAAGGTCCACTCCCGGGGGAATTGCGATGTGTACGATGATGGCTTGTATGAATAACGGCCAGTCACCCGCCGCATACTGCAGAGAATATTTTGACGGAACATCAGGCAACCGCCCGCCGGTCATCTCGCAATTGTCCGGCCCGACGCGACTCAATATTGATGAAACCGGGACCTGGAGTATCCGAGCATCCGACCCGGAGAACGGACAGCTTACGTATTCAATTGTATGGGGTGATGAATGGTATGCGAACGATACTGCTGCGCGGCTTTCTCCACCAAGCTACTCCATCATTCAGTCGAGCACATTTACGCATGCGTATGCCCACGCCGGCACGTACCGCTTGCACGTGTCCGTCAAAGACTCGGCAGGGAAGACCGCAGAATCGAGCACGACTGTTACGGTCGGTACAACCACCTATTGCACCGAAGAGTATGCGCCGGTGTGCGGCCAACCGCCGGAACCTGCATGCCGTCGCTCAATCCCTGCGTGCATGATGGCAACGCCTGGGCCGACTACGTATTCAAACACATGCATGCTTCGCTCAGCAGGAGCAGAATACCTCTACGCAGGTGCGTGCACGTACTGAGAACAAAAAGGATACATACAAAAGGCCGCGTCTGACGCGGCTTTTTGTGTCTACTATTCGAGTTGCTCGCGAATTTTCTCCGCAGTCGGCTCTCCTTCCTCTTCTTTCCTTGGATGATGCGGCCAGAGCTTGAGCCCGTCACCTTTGTAACGGGGGATGACGTGGACGTGGATGTGGTCGACAACTTGTCCGGCATGTTCGCGGTTATTCATATTGATATTTACCCCGTCCGCGCCGAGTCCTTTCTCTACCGCATGCGCGACTCTTCGTACTGTTTCCTGAACATTTGCCCAGAGTTCTGGAGAGGCCTCAAAGATATTCTGTGCGTGTGTTTTTGAGATCACCAGTGTGTGACCTGTGGTGGACGGTTCTATAGTAAGGAAGGCAAGCGTCTCGTCATTCTCGTAGACCTTGGTTGAAGGTAATTCGCCTCGTACGATTTTGCAAAAAACACAATCAGAAGCCATGCCGACCAGTATATCGTATGGGATATACTGCACTCGATGGAACTCTCCGACCTTGTAAAATCAATACTTTCAAAACGGGGTATCGGGGGCGAAGGAATCCCCGCGTTTTTGAACCCGGATTATGACGTGCATACGCACGCCCCGGAGCTTTTCCATGATATGGATGTGGCTGTCGTACGACTGCTCTCCGCAATAACAAAAGGTGAACGTGTCGCGGTCTATGCGGATTTTGACTGCGACGGTATACCGGGCGCGGCACTTCTTTCCGACTTCTTTCAGAAAATTGGCTACGAAAATTTTGAGGTGTATCTTCCACACCGCGACCGGGAAGGGTACGGATTCCATACGGAAGCGATATCTCAGCTTGCGGCGAGAGATGTGAAGCTCATCATCACAGTCGACGTCGGCACGACCGCAATCGATGCGGTGAAATTTGCCTCAGATAGGGGAGTTGATGTAATTGTGACCGACCACCACGAAATACTCGGCGAACTTCCTGATGCGGTCGCGATACTGAATCCGAAAATCGCTCCATACCCCTTTCCGCACCTGTGCGGCGCAGCGACCGCATTCAAACTCGCTCAAGCGACACTCCGCGAAGGAAAAAAACGCGGTCTTGAAGCATTCATAAACATTCCGGACGGGTGGGAAAAGTGGCTCCTCGATTTAGTGGCCATCGCCACTGTAGCCGACATGGTGGAACTCACGGGAGAAAATCGTGTGCTCGTCCGCTTTGGTCTTCAGGTGTTGCATAAGACTCCGCGTCCCGGCTTGAACGCACTTTTCACACGGCTGCGGCTCCGAAAATCCGAGCTCACCGAAGACGATATCGGTTTTTCCATCGCGCCTCGCGTGAATGCCGCGTCGCGCATGGACGCTCCCGATTTAGCGCTCAAACTGCTTACCACCAAGGACCGTGATGAGGCAGAACTGCTTGCCGCGAAACTCGAAGAATTGAATGCGAGCCGCAAAGGTGTTGTCGGGGGCATCGTGCGCGAAGCGAGGAAGCGCGTGAAGGGTCGTTTTACGAAAGACGACGCCGTTGTGGTGCTCGGCGACCCTGACTGGAAGCCGGCCCTTTTGGGACTCGCGGCGAATTCAATCATGGGAGACAGGGGCGGCATCGTCTGCATGTGGGGGCGCGACGCGAATGGGCGCATCAAAGGTTCGTGCCGTTCAGACGGCGCGATGAGTGTTGTAGAACTTTTTACCGAGGCGAGTGAAGTATTCGAAGAATACGGCGGCCACGCGGCGTCCGGCGGATTCTCGGTTTCCGCAGAAAAGGTACATACATTGCAAGAGGCGCTCACGAAAGCTGCGCTCACTCTCAAACAGAAAGTAGTGACGGATACTTCAGGCGAGCATGATGCGCTGGTCACTTTGCGGGAAGTCGCGCTCCCGCTTTTCAGAGACATTCAAACACTCTCACCTTTCGGGGTGGGGAATCCGAAACCGGTATTTTGTATCCGGAATGTACGCGTCCGCTCGACGAAAGCATTCGGAAAAGAAAAGAACCATATCGAGCTCAATCTTGTCTGCATGGATACCGGCGCAGAAGCGCGTGCCTTCGACTTCTTCCGTCGCGCCGAAGATTTCTCATACCTGCCTGCGGCGGAGTCGGAAACTCGTATTTTGGCGACTATCGAACGCGATACCTACCGAGGCGGACTCGCGCTCCGGCTAGTGGATGTGTTGCCGGCCACGTGATACGATTTTGGCATGAATACATTTAGCGTGGGCGAATCCATCCGCTTCGGATGGGAAACTTTTAAAAAGCGACCGTGGTTTTTTATTGGGGTGACAGTGATCACTGCAGTTATTAGCGGAGTCGTGAGCTCGGTGCTCGACTCAACAGACGGTGGCCCGCTTCTGAAGTTGGCAAATACACTCGTGAATATCGCAGTGAGCACTCTCGTGGGCCTAGGCATTACCTCGGTCTACCTCAAAGCACACGAATCTGTTGAATCAGTGTCATTCAGTAATCTATGGTATCCGGATTTGTTCTGGAACTACCTCGCGGCAAGTCTGGTGATGAGTGTAATCATCGGAATCGGATTCATTCTCCTCATTGTGCCGGGTATCGTTCTCGCCACCATGCTCCTCTTCACGACCTACCTCGTCGTCGACAGAAAGCTCGGACCGATTGAAGCACTCAAAGAAAGTCGCCGCATCACCGATGGAAAGAAGTGGCAGTTGCTCGTATTCCTCCTCGCGATTTTCGGCATCAACATTGTCGGATTCATCTGTCTCCTGGTCGGCCTTCTCGTATCTATTCCGGTTTCGACCCTCGCGATTGTGCATGTCTATCGGAAGCTGGAACACAGTGCGAGTGAAGTAACACCGGTGAGTGCGTAGCATGTCGAAGATAGTCATATATACCGACGGTGGAGCCAGGAACAACCCCGGCCCCGCCGGCGCAGGGTTTCAAATTCTCGAAGGAAGGAAACTTCTCTACGAGGGGAAACAATTCCTCGGCAGCCAGACCAATAACTGGGCAGAATACGAGGCGGTCGCACTTGCGCTTGCGCACGCGAAGAAGCTCGGCCTTGCAGGCCGCGAACTCGAAGTTAGGATGGACAGCAAACTATGCGTCGAGCAAATCTCAGGCAACTGGAAAATAAAGGAGCCGACGCTGAAACCACAGGTGGCAAAAGTCCGCGCACTGCTCGCAGATTTCCCCGATAACAAATTCGTATACGTACCGCGTGAAGAGAACGCCGAGGCCGACCGGCTGGTGAACGAGGCGATAGACGAGAGACTGTAATCTCTTGATATTCTTGAAGGCATGTCCGCGAAGATATTGTGGGCGGTTGTTGGAGGCGTACTTTTTGGGGTTTTTACGCGCTCGTTTGTTGATTTCTCGTGGCCATTCGTGGCCTTTATATTCCTGCTGTCAGCCATCGCCCTGCTCCTCACCCAGTATGATATATCATACTGGGCGAATCTCTTGATATGTTCTATCGTGCTTGCTGCATGCGGACTCGGAATCGTGCGCACAGATGCCGCAAAGCTTGTGGGCAATCCGAATCTGGATGCGCACATAGGAGAATCGGTCACCATCGAAGGAATTGTGGTTGATGAACCCGATATTCGCGACAGTGGCGTACGGCTTCATATCGAAGTGCAAGATGTCGGATTGCTTGTGGTTGCTCCGCCGCACTCAGAAGGAGCGTACGGCGATATTGTGCGAGTACATGGACAGTTGGAATTGCCGGAAAAATTTGATACCACACTCGGTCGCCAGTTTGATTACCCGATGTATCTCGCGAAAGACGGGATTCTGTACACGCTCTCTTTTGCGGAGGTCGAGAAAATCGGAGAAGCGAGCAAGAATCCTCTGAAGTCTGCTGCAATTTGGTTTAAACAGAAATATCTCGAAGGTCTGCATCTCGTTCTCCCCGAACCGGAGTCCGGTCTCGCCGGAGGAATCACAGTGGGAGACAAAAGGGGAGTCGGAAAAGAGTTTTCAGACATTTTTATAACCGTGGGACTTGTGCACATCATCGTGCTCTCTGGGTACAACATCACGCTCGTGATAAATGCGGTCGGGATTCTTTTTTCCCGAACTCCTCGTTTCACCCAACTTCTCGCGAGCACACTCATTGTCGCCTTCATCGTGCTTATGGCGGGAGCGTCTGCCGGAGCGACACGCGCGGGTGCGATGGCGCTCCTCCCGCTTATTGCGCGGATGACGGGCCGACTCTATCTCGCGATTCGAGCACTCGGGGTTGTCGCTCTCCTCATGGTCTTGTGGAATCCGTTTATTCTCGCATTTGACCCCGGCTTCCAGCTTTCCGTACTCGCAACACTCGGCCTCGTCCTCTTTTCACCGATTTTCGCCGGATGGTTGCCTTGGATTCCGGAAAAGTTGGCATTGAGAGAAATTGTTGCTTCAACGCTGGGCACACAGACAGCAGTACTGCCGCTCCTTCTGTATCAGAATGGGATGCTCTCGATTGTCGCATTGCCCGCAAATCTACTCGCGCTTATCGTGGTGCCGTGGGCGATGGCACTTTCGGCACTATCCGCAATTGCAGGAATAATTTTCGGGTCGTTCGGCACATTTATCGCGTTTCCCGCGTACCTTTTGCTCGCATACATTTTGAAAATCGGAGAGTTGTTCGCTTTACTTCCTTTTGCCTCGGTATCCGTCCCTGCATTTAACGCGTGGTGGATGGCAGTTGCGTATGCGCTCCTTTTCGGTGGATATATAAGATTAAAAAAGAAGTTTCCGCAGGTATAAAAGGGTTGGAGCGGCCAGACAACTGTCTGCCGCTCCGCCGAAGCTTTACGCTCCGGGAACTATCTTGGTGCGCTTAGTCCGCGCGCGCGTCGGTGCCGGCCTGCTCGACCGATTGCGCCGCCGCAGCGGGTTCGACATGCGCGTCGCCGGCGCCGTTCTGCTGCCCGACCTGCGCCTCGATCGATTCGACGGTCTTGTCGATGTCGGAGAGGATCAGGGTCACGTTCTCGATCGGCGTCTCACGGTCGGCCTCGGTGACCGCCGTGCGGAGATCTTCGAACGCGGTGATCGCATCCTTGCGGTGCTCGGCCGGCACGTGCGTGTCGAGCGCATGCAGGGCGAACATCTTGGCGCCGTAGGCTGTGCCCGGAACCATGTTGCGGACATCGGTCGCAATCAGCGCCACGCTGGCGAGAAGGGACTGGTGGTACTTCCGGCTGGTCGATGTGGTCATCGTCTTCCTCGTGGTTTGTGCATTCCATGGCCAGTGATTGGCCGTGGTGGCAGGAAAATACCAGAACAAGTGACTCATGTCAAACGCAAACGGCGACCCCAGAAAATCATAGGGCCGCCGTTTTGAACTAGTTTTTCGACGATTACATCATCGGTGTCGGCTGTTTGCGGTCCATGACCCAGCCCATAAGTGCCGCCGGGACGACCCAGTAGCCCAAGAGGACGAGTGTTGACCACGAAGCGAGGAACGGCCAGAACTTCGGGATGACAGCTCCCGCTTCCGCGAGCGAGCCCGTCTGCGTGAGTACGCCCGTGATGCCGGTTACAAACGCCGTGGCAAGTGCGACGAGGAAACCGATTACACCGAAGATGGCACCGGCCTTGAGACCGCGAGCACCCACCCACCAGGTGAGTACTGCGACCAAAACCGCGGCGAGGAGTACGTACACGATGTACTGCGGCGAAACAACCGCAGCTGTCGCGGCAAAAGGCATGAGAGCGACAATCGCTGCGATTACATTGTTAGTAAGATAGTTTCCCAAAAAGGAGACGAGAATAGAGCGTTCGTAATTCATATAGATGAATAAATGGTAATGCGGTAAGGATATCCTAGCTTTGCAGATCGGCAAACCGCTTCTCCACAACACCCCAGTTCAGATTCTTGAAAAAGGCGTCGATATATTTTGCTTTTCCTTGTGCGGTGTAATCGAGAATGAATGCGTGCTCCCACACATCGAGAGCGAGGATGATAGGTAGGGTTGCGAAATGTCCCTGATGTTGTTCGCCCACGAATCCCGCTTGAAATTGTTGACCCTCCACATCGTAATAGAGTATCGCCCAGCCGGGGCCTCGCATGTTACCGATTGCTTTGAAATACGGTTCGAAATATTCGTGGTATTCCTTTTTGAACGCCAGGCCGAGTGTGGAATCCTGACGCAGCGCCTGTGCGCCCCCTTCGAATTGTGTGAAATAGAGTTCGTGCAGTCGCATACCGTCGAATTCGAATGATTTACGACGAATGAGTTCGGAAAGCGCGTGTGCGTTCTTCTCGGTGTCAGAAGCGTACTCTACAAGTTTCGAGGCAATCGTGTTGAAGTTTTTTACATACCCTTCGTAGAGTCCGATGTGCTGTTTCACTGATTCGTCCGAAATTCCTTCGAGGGAAGGGAGATTAAATTTCTTTACTGTGTATTCCATGTTAGAGATTCTTAGTGAGTAATCGAGCTTAGAAGCTCTTACACCCAGCACCTTATTTGTTTATGACAGACTATGCTTCAGACGGCGTTTGACATAGGTTCGCGCGTTACCATATTGCTTGAGTTGCAATTCGCGATCCACTGCGTCTTGTTTCTCTTTGTAACCTTCGACATATATGTACTCCCAAGGCCGGCTTTTACTTGTCGACGCGACGTTACCACTATTGTGAGAAACAAGGCGTGCGCCTAAATCTTCTGTTCGACCGAAGTATAAATTGCCGGTCTTCGTACTCTGGATTACGTACACGTAGTACATAAACAAATAAGGTGCTGGGTCTCGTGAAATAGCGCATGACGCTATTTCACTCCGAGTATATCACTGGCTTCATTAAGGGGATGTGACGATATAATTTGCAAATGCGGGCGAGTTCGAAAGTTACACTCATATTTCTTGTTATTCTAGTCGTCCTGTCCGTCGCGATTTGGTACGCGGTGATTCGAGAGGAAAGGGGCGATATTTTGCGGGTGTCCTTTCTCGACATAGGTCAGGGTGATGCGATATTCATCGATGCCCCCTCGGGCCGACAGGTACTCATCGATGGCGGCAAAGGTTCCGCGGTACTGCGACAGCTCGCTTCGGTGATGCCGTGGTACGACAAAACGATTGATGTCGTCGTCGGGACGCACCCGGACCAAGACCACATCGGCGGACTTGTAGAGGTGCTTCGACGTTACACGGTGCCGCTGGTCGTGAAATCTAGCACACTGGATACAGAGGGTGCGGATTATAAAGCGTTCGAGAAAGCGATTGAGGATGAGAGAGACGTGCGGGTACTCGAAGCGGTGAGGGGAGAAGTCATCGACCTTGGTTCGACGGGCTCACCACAGGCGGCCAATGTGTATCTGGAAATTCTGTTTCCCGATAGGAATCTTTCTGCAGTAGAAACAAACACCGGCTCGATAATTATCCGGCTCGTATATGGCGACACCGCATTTATGCTCACAGGGGATTCGCCCGATGAAATAGAAAATTATCTCGTCTCACTCGATGGTGGGAAATTAAAATCAAATGTACTGAAAGCAGGGCATCACGGTTCAAAAACTTCTTCTTCGCCTTTGTTCCTCGGATATGTCGCTCCTGAATTCGCCGTGTTTTCACGGGGCTGCGACAATAGCTACGGACACCCCGCTTCAGAGACCGTCGCGCGCTTTGCGCGATTCGAGATACCGACGCTCGATACATGCAAAGACGGCACGATTACCTTCGTGTCGGACGGACAGGTCGTCGTGCGCAAATGAAAAGCCACCCAGTCCAAGGCTAGGTGGCTCTCCGCGTCGCGTGTCTCGAAATTAAGTTTGCGCGGGTGCCGTCTGGCTCGGCGCTGCGTAGCCAGGAGCAGTGATCTTGTAGACACCGCCCTCGACGCGGTCGACTTCCTTGCCGCACCCTGTGCAGAAGCCCTGCATGGCGTCGTCAAAGCCTTCGCGCCGGATGTCGGCGTTGCAACAAGGGGATTTCGTCAGTTGGTCCGTGGTCATGACCATGCTCCCTGTAAAAGACGGGACAGTACCGTCGAGAGAACGGTATCACTGGCGTAAAGGAGATGCAATTATTTGACGAGGCCAGCTTTCTTTAATGTGAGATACGCGCCGCGCTTTTTCATAGTCTTCAGTCCTTTTGCAGAGACACGTATTGTAATCTTCTTCCCGAGTTCCGGAATAAAAAGGGTCTTATTTTGGAGGTTTACCTGGCGTCGGCGAAGGCCTACGGGATTGTATTTGGTAGCACGAACACGGTTGGAATATCCACCGCCAACCTGCGATTTCTTGCCTGTTATGTCGCAAACGCGTGCCATAAGAGCCGCATGCTACCATGCGGCAATGCAGAATGCAAAAACCAAAATGCAAACTGATAAGGCAAGATTCAAACAGGATTTCATCAACAGACTCATAGAGCTCACGGTTCGAACGCTACGTTTTGCAGAGCAACTACGGAAAGAAAAGAGTTTGTGGCCAGTGGCCGATCAACTCATCCGCTGTACCGGATCAATCGGAGCAAATGTCGTCGAGGCTCGCGGATCATCGAGCGATAGGGACTACACTCGGTTTTTTGAGATTGCTCTTAAATCTGCAAATGAAACGGGTTACTGGCTCCAGGTTATTCGGGGCTATTCTCTCGAAAATGAAAAAACAGCAGCCGCACTAGCAAACGAGGTAGACGAAGTCACGAGGATTATAGGATCAAGCGTCAAAACACTAAAATCCAGAATGCAGTGACATTCTGCATTTTGGCTTAAACATTTTGGTATAGTTCTCCTATGGAACTCATCGACGCACTCTTCATCATTGCAATCATCATGTTCTCGGCCGTGATTCACGAAGTGATGCACGGAGTCGCCGCGGATTGGCTCGGCGACCCGACAGCGCGGCTCGCGGGGCGGCTCACGCTGAACCCCATACCGCATATCGACATGGTCGGTTCTATCATCTTGCCTGTAGTGCTCGCGCTCTCGAGCTCGTCGTTCCTCTTCGGCTGGGCGAAGCCCGTTCCGTACAACCCGTACAATCTGCGGCCGGGGAGATTCAGCGAAGCTATCGTGGCAGCGGCCGGTCCGCTTTCTAATCTCGCAATTGCGCTCGTCGTTGGCGCCATCCTTCAATTTGCTCCCGTGAGCGAGGTGCTGTTCGCTCTCCTTTTCGCCATTGTGCTCGTGAACGTGATGCTTTTCCTTTTCAACCTCATCCCTATTCCACCGCTCGACGGCTCGAAAATCCTCGCATCCATTCTGCCCGCCTCTCTCGGCGGTGCATACGACCGTCTCCGTGCCCAGCTCGAATACAATCCGTTTCTCGGCTTTGGTATCGTTCTATTAGTAGTCGTAATCTTCGGTAGCCAATTCGGGGGCTTTGTGTATTCGATTGCGCAGGCAATTGCGGGGGTGTAGCTTGGCTGTTTGCATTCCGGCTCTATATATAGTAGATTTCTCAGGCGCCGACAGAGGCGCATTTCAATTGGCATGTCTACAATAAATCAGCTCGCACGAAACGGCCGCACCAAGAAAACGCGTCCATCAAAAACAGTCGCGCTTTCGCGCGGTTTTAATACACTGAAAAACGCACCGACCTACTACTCGGCACCCTTTAAACGCGGTGTCTGCACGCGCGTTACGACCAAGACTCCCCGCAAGCCAAACTCGGCTATCCGTAAAATTGCACGTGTACGTTTGACCAACGGCATGGAAGTCACCGCATACATCCCGGGAGAAGGACACAACCTGCAGGAACACTCGGTGGTGCTCATCCGCGGCGGCCGCGTAAAAGACATCGGAGTTCGCTACACAATCGTACGCGGCAAGCTCGATGCGACAGGTGTCGACAAGCGCCGACGTGGACGCTCTCGCTACGGTGCCAAGAAGCCGAAGGCCGCGAAATAATTTTTGATATGCGTCGCCCGACAAAAAACAGAAAACAGCCGGAACCGGACGAAGTCTACGGTTCGTTCAAGGTGGCCAAACTCATCAACTACGTCATGGAACGCGGCAAGAAAGATACTGCCCGCAAAATCGTGTACAAGGTGATGGAAGAATTGAAGAAAGACGGCGACCCTGTCGCCATCCTCGAAGAGGCGCTCGAAAAAGCAGCGCCATCAGTTGAAGTACGTTCTCGCCGCGTCGGTGGTGCCAACTATCAGGTGCCGCGCGAAGTTCGTCCCGAACGCCGTATGGCGCTGGGACTCCGCTGGATTGTAGAAGCTGCCGAGGGTACGAAAGGCAAGCCGATGGCGGAAACACTTTTGAACGAAATTCGAGCAGCGTACAAGGGCGAGGGAAGTGCCGTCACCAAAAAAGAGACGACTCACCGCATGGCGGAGGCCAACAAAGCATTCGCCCACTTTGCTTGGTAGCCAACCTGCCTGTCGGCAGGCAAAGCATTCACCCACTTCGCGTGGTAATTGCGTCGAGAAGCAGGCGCTGTACGGGCGCTTGCAGAAGGGTATAGTTAAGATGCTTATCAATTGAGACCTTATATTATGAATACAAAAACACTCCTTATTCTTCTTGCGGTAGTCCTCGTCGCAGGTGGCGCTCTCATGTACGCGAGCGACGCGCTTCCGAGTGGTGGCGTTGCGTGTACGCAAGAAGCGAAGATTTGTCCGGACGGCTCGGCAGTCGGGCGCACCGGTCCGAACTGCGAGTTTGCCGCGTGCCCGAATGCTCTTGGCTACGGGACCATACAAGGCCGGGTGACAATCTCTCCCACGTGCCCCGTTGAAACACTTCCGCCGGATCCGTCGTGTGCGCCGAAAGCGTACCAGACTATTGTGAGCGTCGTGGCGTTGTCGGGCGAGACAGTCGGCTCGGTTTCGACCGATGCAAATGGATACTTTTTGCTCAAGGCGAAGCCCGGCACATACGACGTCGTCGCGGCGAGCGGCAACCCGTTTCCACTCTGCAAGAACGGCGCGCGTATAACCCTTCTATCTGACGATGTGCAAGAAATGGATATTGCGACGAATATCTCGTGCGACAGCGGTATTCGATAAGGGGGTAATGTGAGAACTACCGAACTGCCCTAAGGGGCAGTTTTGGTTTTGGGGATAAGGCGAATATGCACGCCTGCCAGTGCTATCATTTTGCTCATGAAAGCAATACAAGATAGCGCAGCATTTTTATTCGTTCTCGCGGTCGCCGTTTTAACATTTGTGTGCATGCTCGGCGTGTGGGAAGTGTTTGATACTGACGTGATTTGGAAATCATTCCAGACAGTGGGTCTCTTAGCGATGGTCGCGGCAATAGTGGTATTCGCAGGTAGATTCCTGGGAATGAGCAGTTCATCGGTTGTTTCTCTTCCGAACCCTGCATTCACTTCGCTTCGTCGCATTACGCTTGGCGTTCTCATCATTGCATCCTCGCTCCTCGCCTTCATCGGCGTGCTCGGCATCTGGGACGTGATTGCCGACACCGATGTGCTCTACAAAGCGATTGGTTCGCTCGCCATCCTCGCGTTCGGCTCGTTCATCATGGTTGTTATCTGCATGGACCGCGAAAACAACCCGATGCTCAAACAGCAGGGAGTTTCTTTCGGCGGCGCGGTAGCGGCACTTGTTTTCCTCTACCTCATCTTCGCATTCAGCGGATTCTTCTCTTCCTAGTATCAAAAAGTTTTGACCAAGAACGCCGCGACTATCGCGGCGTTCTTTTGTGTTAGCATAAACGGGACTCACTATGATTCTTCTCGCGCTCGTCATCATAGTTTTTCACTACGGACTTATCGCTTTTTTCGCGATTTCAGTCTTTTTCCTATTCCGACGGCGCTCCCTCCTCTGGTTGATACTTATGCTCCTCTCCGGGGCGGCGTCCCTTTTGTCATATATATGGATTTCGCGCGGCCTTCCCATTTAAAAGCACAGAGAACAGTTCTCTGTATTTTTCGAATGTGGGGAGTTGGCGTAGGATTGCCGCATGGCAGAAGTAAAGCTCGAAGATAGCTGGAGAAAGAATCTCGAAAGCGAATTCGAAGAGCCTTATTTCAAGGAGCTTACAGACTTTATTCACGAGGAATACAAACGCGCAATCGTGTATCCAAATCCAAAGCACATTTTTCGTGCATTCGATGAGACATCGTTCGATAAAGTTCGGGTTGTAATTCTCGGCCAGGACCCGTATCACGGCGCAGGGCAGGCGAACGGCCTTTGCTTCTCGGTAAATGCGGAGGTCAGACCTCCGCCGTCCCTGCGGAATATTTTTAAAGAACTTGAATCTGACCTCGGAAGCGAAGTGAATCACGACCCTGATCTTTCGCGCTGGGCAAAGCAGGGTGTTCTACTATTGAATGCGACGCTCACCGTAAATGCGAAGACTCCCGGCTCGCATCAAGGCAAGGGGTGGGAACAATTTACCGATGCGGCGATAAAGAAATTAAACGACGAGCGCGATCACATCGTCTTTATATTGTGGGGCAACTATGCCAAACAAAAAGGAGCGCATATCGATCGCTCAAAACATCTTGTCATTGAATCTCCGCATCCGTCGCCTTTCTCTGCGCACAGTGGTTTCTTTGGCTCGAAACCGTTTTCAAAGGCGAACATGTACCTTGAAGCCCAAGGAGAGGAGCCTATCGAGTGGTGAATACACGTTGATTGCATCTCGGTGGCAACGTTTGCTACAGTACGTGCAGAAACACGGGAGATATCCATGACGCCGAATCTGGTGCATCAAGAAGACGCCTTCGCCCAAGAAGCACTCGCCTATATTAGAGCTCAAAGTCAGTTCAAGGAATCGCTCGAAGCGCTCCTTGAGTGGCGCAAGGTACGTCCGTTTCTCTTCGACGGCCAATGCTGCTACTCGCGATCGTTGTTGCAGCAGATACTCGATTCGTACCTAATCTGTTGCAAGTTTAAAGGTGAAGAGCCCGACAAGGGTCTCGTGCGATTGATTCGTAAGTTGATGTCGAGCGGTCCGCCGCCCCGAACGCCTCCGCCCAACAAAGCCCCTAGAGACCGGGGCTTTGCTTTTTGAAGCGATTTCCTATACATTACACGCACGCCTTCGGGCGTTTTCATTTTAAATCTATGGCACGCGATTACCCACTCGAAAAAGTCCGCAACTTCGGAATTGTCGCACACGTCGATGCGGGGAAGACCACCACGTCGGAACGCATCCTCTACTACACCGGTGAATCGCACAAAATCGGTGAAGTGCACGAAGGCAACACGGTGACCGACTGGATGGAGCAGGAGCGCGAACGCGGCATCACAATCACCGCCGCAGCTATCACATGCTTCTGGAATCCTTCGTACATGGGCACCGACCTTTCGCAAAAAGTCCGTTTCAACATCATCGACACTCCCGGGCACATCGACTTCACTTCGGAAGTGAAGCGCTCGATGCGCGTGCTCGACGGCGCAGTCGTTGTCTTCGACGGCGTCGCCGGAGTCGAGCCGCAGTCTGAAACCAACTGGCGCTACGCAGAAGAAGCCGAGGTGCCGCGCATCTGCTATATCAACAAGCTCGACCGCACCGGCGCGTCTTTTGAAAAGTCGTATGCATCTATTCTCGACCGTCTCTCCACGCTCGCGGTCCGCATGCAGATTCCAATCGGCCTCGAAGAAAAATTCGAAGGCATCATCGACCTTCTCAACATGAAGGCATACAAATTCGAAGGCGAAATGGGTAAAAATGTTATTCCGTACGAAATCCCGGCCGAATATCTCGACGAGGCAAAGAAATTCCGCGCCGAGTTGGTGGAACGCATCGTGGAGAACGACGACAAGCTCATGAGCGAATACCTCGAAGGTAAAGAGATCTCACTCGACGTGCTCAAAAAAACGCTCCGCGCCGCTGTCGTGGCCAACAAGATTTTCCCTGTCTACACCGGGTCATCACTCAAAAACAAAGGTGTACAGCTCGTGCTCGACGCAGTCGTCGACTACCTCCCGAGCCCGCTCGATTTGCCGGAGGCGAAAGGCATAAACCCCGATACAGGAGCAGAAGAGACGCGGCCATCTTCCGATGAGGCGCCTTTTGCCGCGCTCGTATTCAAACTCCAGACCGACCCGTTTGTCGGCGCGCTCACATTCTTCCGCGTCTACTCGGGCTCCATCAACACGGGGGACACGGTCTACAACGCCGCAAACAACAAAAAAGAACGCATCGGCCGCATGGTCCGATTGCAGGCGGACAAGCGCGAAGAAATCAAAACAGTCTACGCAGGCGAAATCGCTGCAGCGGTCGGCATGAAAGAAGTGAAAATAGGTCACACGCTCTGCGTCGCTGAACACCCGATTGCACTCGAATCAATCGTATTTCCCGAGCCGGTCGTATCGATGCGCGTCGAGCCGAAGACAAAGGGCGACCAGGAGCGCATGGGTATCGCACTTTCCAAACTTTCCGACGAAGACCCGACATTCCGCGTGCACTCGGATCCTGAAACACTGGAAACAATTATTTCCGGAATGGGAGAACTACACCTCGAAATCATCGTCGACCGCATGAAGCGCGAATTCAACGTCGAAGCATCGACCGGCAAACCGCAGGTCGCATATCGCGAAACAATCCAAGGCACTTCGGATGTCGAATACAAACACATCAAACAGACAGGTGGTCGTGGTCAGTACGGTCACGTGAAAATCAAGGTCAAACCACTCGAGCCGCTGGTGGAAGGCGGGAAGATCAAAAACAACGTCGACCGCGAAGACCACTTCGAATTCGTGAACAACATCAAGGGAGGTGTGATACCGCAAGAATATATTCCTGCGGTGAAGAAAGGTCTCAAAGAGGGGATGGAACGCGGCATGCTCGCCGGATTCCCGCTCGTCGATGTATCCGTCGATCTCTACGACGGCAGTTACCACGATGTCGACTCATCCGAAATCGCATTCAAACTCGCGGCACTGAATGCATTCCAAGACGCAATTCAGAAAGCAAAGCCCGTTATTCTCGAACCGATTATGAAATTGGAAGTCGTGATGCCGGAGAAATTCATGGGCGATGTCACCGGTATGATTAACGCGAAGCGCGGCACCATCGAAGCGATGGGCGAACGCGGTCAGGCGCGTGTCATCACCGCAAAGGTGCCACTCTCTGAACTCTTCGGCTTCACTACACAACTCCGCTCGCTCACCGAAGGCCGCGGCGTCCCGAACCTCGAATTCAGCCACTACGCAGTTGTGCCGAGAAATGTTCAGGAGGATATAATCACCTCGAGAAAGTAGATTGCACACATCACGCCCTGTTAGCGATAGGCGTCTTTGCGGTGTTTGATAGCGTGCACGAAGATCGTTGTATTCTCGATGTCGAACAGGATTCGATAGTTTCCCACTCGTTTACGATATCCCTGTAGAGGAAGCCGCAGCTTCTTAACGTGCTTCAGATCAGAAGCGAGGTCTGAGAGTGTTTGCAGTGCTTCACCGATGCGCACCATCTCTTTTTTCGGGAGGGCGTCAAAGTTTCTTTCAGCGTTTGAAAATAAGACGACGTTATATGCCATGGCGCTTAAGGACTTTTTCGAGCGATGAGCCGCGTTCACCTGCGTGTTTCTTCTGAAGGCGCATGAGTTCGAGCGAATCGTCGAGATCTTCAAGGTCTTGCTGGTTCATGATGGTGGCAACGGGGATACCGCCTTTTTCGAGCGTGATGCGCTCACCGGCCATGACGCGCGCGATAACCGCTCCGAGATTGATACGTGCCTTTGTGATGGCCATGGTTGTGGAGTCGTTCATATTGATTGATACTAATGAATACTCATCAATCCTACTCAACGTCGGCACGGTGTCAATAGAGAGCACTTTGAGCGCGGATAGGCCCGTGTCATCACTGCCAGCGCAAGAAGCCCGCAGAGCGCGGGCTTCTTGCATTGGCAGTAAGGTGAGTTATTTCCTCGACGCGATGATGTCTTCTTGGACGTTGCGGGGAACAACAGCGTAGTGGCTGAATTCGAGATTCGGGACGCCGCGGCCTTCGGTGAGCGAGCGAAGTTGCGTGGTAAAGCCGAAGAGTTCGGAGAGTGGGACTTTTGCAGTGATGACACGGGCCTGTCCGCGTTCACCCATCGCATCGATAGTACCGCGCTTGGAATTAATCATACCGGTCACGTCGCCCATGAATTTCTCAGGCACGACGACTTCGAGTTTCATAATCGGCTCGAGAATGACGGGCTTCGCCTTGGAGACCGCGTCTTGAAATGCGTAGAGTGCCGCGAGCTTGAACGCGATTTCGGATGAGTCGACATCGTGCGACGAACCGTCGTAGA
>Ga0209542_10007453_pt1 | contig 20802 bp, 22 predicted proteins | sample RifCSPhighO2_01_FD_184028 | JGI IMG/M metagenome (GOLD analysis project Ga0209542, IMG submission 184028) | Soil microbial communities from Rifle, Colorado - Rifle CSP2_plank highO2_0.1 (SPAdes) (version 2) | ecosystem: Environmental > Terrestrial > Deep subsurface > Rock core/Sediment ... | reverse complement strand
AACAATATCTGCTCTATAATCATACATAGCTTGGAAAAGAGGTGCGGCACCGTTATTACTTCCATGAAGACTTCCGGAACTAAATCTTGGTTCGTGCCAATAACCTAATGTACATACATTATTGTGAGCTGCTAAATCCTGTCTCAACCAAGCTACTTGTTGTGAACCTGTTGTATGATCAATTTCCCCATTTAGAGAAATTAAATGCCAACTGCCAATATCGAAACTATAGAAACCTTTAGAAGGATCCCCGGCCCTTTCACCAAAGTAGGTAAAATATCCAGAACCACCCGAAGTATGGTAATCATGGTTTCCAGGTGAGGGATAAGTAATATTTTTGAATAACCCCCACGTTTTATCGTAGTAATTAGTAAAATCCGTATAAACACCATCAGGATATTGGTCATCTCCTAAAGTTAAAACTGCAGTGGGATTAATCCAGGAAATTGTATCGGCAGTAAATTTTTGGTGACAGGTAGTACTGCTATAATTAGTATTCAAATTATTGCAGACAATATCTCCTCCAGCTACTATTACCGGATCACTTCCTTGTGCTAATCCATTACCCTTAAAAACAAAAGCAAATACAAGAATTAAAATGAAAATATTTATCACTTTTTTCATAATGGCAGAAACTCTGAAGAAATATACGATTTGCCGTCTGTTTCATTATCTTTAATAACTAATGTTAAGTTATATTTATTATTTCTCAATAGTAATATTTGTTCATCTTCAGCGTCAGGATAATCTGAGTTTTGTACTATTGTCCATCCTGACTCAGCAAGATTGTTAGTGTACCAACGCACAATATCGGGAACCTCATCAGCCACTTCATAAATTACTAAATACTCGGTTTTACCATTCACGATCTTTTTGTACGATTTAAAAATAGTTGAGTTAGAGTAGACAGGGAAATATGGTGAATCGTCTACAAGAGCTTTTTTCAGTTCAATTACACCTTCTTTATTTTCTGGTACCGTGGTTGATCTTATGGTTTGTTCTTGCCTTATTAAAAACGAAAGGGCAAATGCGGCGATGGTTATACAAATTAACAGTAAAATCATTACAATCTTGTTTTGAAATATCTTAGGAGTACCCATCACCATTAATAATAGGAGTTTTAAACTTTACCAGTCAAGGACTAGTTATTCGATTAACACTAAACTTAGTATAAAGTGCTTTCTAGCTGTCAAATGCTAATATTATGAATAAATACAAAGAATTTACCTTTTGGGAAAACAAATACATAATACGTTCCTTAAATGCACATTTAGTACATTGTAAAGCGATATTTTTAAATTTTTCCTCCGATCCTGGTTTTGCAACCACTCTATATACAACAGTTATTATATATCTTGGTGACCCCGGCGGGGATCGAACCCGCGATCTTCAGGATGAAAACCTGATGTCCTAACCGCTAGACGACGGGGCCGTTAAAACTCATTTAATTGCTCCAGTAAGCCATTTAAGTTATTATAAAGCTTTGTCATTTTACCAGCAATAATAACAAAAAAGCAATTGTACTTACTTTTTGATAAAATCAACTTGTTAAAAAAACACTCACGCAAAATGGTTAAATTAAATGTATGACTATAATAGAAAAAATCATATTTGAAATAGCAGCGTTTATCCTAGCAATAAGCCCATCTACGAACTATGTTGAAGGTGTGGTCGGCCAGCCAAGATCATTTTTGCCTCATCAAACTCAAACACAAACCGATAAAACTATCTCAAGCTTAATATACAGAGGTCTTTTTAAATATGATATTTACGGGTCCCTGATTCCTGATTTAGCAGATAGCTGGACTATATCTGAAGATGGAATAGTATATTCAATTAAAATGAAAGAGGAACAAACCTGGACCGATGGAACGCCTATAACATCTGATGATCTTATTTATACTTCTTTTAAATCAGCCGAATTGGTTGGAGTAGCCACTGATAAAGTTGATGATTTAACGGTTAGATATACTTTACCAAATAAATTCTCGCCCTTTTTAAGTTTACTTACCCATGGTGTTATGAAAATAAATTCAGAGGAAGATCAAAACCCGCTAAAACCCATTTCCAACGGGACTTTTAGAGTTTTATCAGTAGAAGAAAGTGGACCAATATTTAAACAAATTATTTTATTAAACCTTGACCAATCTCAAGGTATTAGAAAATTAATCTTCAAATACTATCCAAATGAAGAGGAAGTTGTCACGGCGGCGAAATTAGGAGAAATTAACGGTTTTATTGCCAGTAAGGATTATGTATTTGAAAATTTTGAGGAGAAAAACTTTCCGTTACAAAGCGTTTACTATTCACTGTATTTTAATTTAAGAAATGAAAAATTGAAGGATATTGAACTTAGAAAGAAATTAAGGAAAGCACTTCATGTTCAGGAAATTGCTTATGATAAAGGCATCACTACTATAGGACCAATTAGCAGAAATGCTTTTACAGACAAAAAAACAGGAGGAGATTATTATGATAAAGGCTATAAAGAGAATTTACAAACTCAATTAACTATTACCGTTCCGGATGTGAAATCCCTGGTGGAAGTTGCTCAAAGAGTTAAAACATTCTGGGAAGAAAAATTAAATATGGATGTGAAAATAAAAACAGTAGAACCTGATAAATTTGAGAATGAAATTATTAAAAACAGAGATTTTGAAGTATTGTTATACGGTCAGGAGATCGGCAGAGATCCCGACAGATATGTTAACTGGCATTCAACACAAAAAGATCCGCCCGGGCTTAATTTACCGGGTTTTGAACAAGTACGCGCCGACAGGGCACTTGAAGAGGGAAGGAATGAAATTGATAATGACAAACGCTTGACTCACTATAGCGAATTTCAAAGAGTTATAGATGAACAAGCTCCAGCTATATTTCTTTATCATCCGTTTATAAAGTACTACGTAAATAAATATGTAAAAGGCATTGGAGATAAATACACTTTTACAGCTGCCGATAGATTCCTAGATTTTAGTGTCTGGTATATTACAAAAGCAATTTAAAAATCTAACTATATGTAACTTTAATCACCTGTTAAACACTTATGCTGTGATATAATTTCCATGTCTTTTAACTGTTTCAGTGGGCTTTTGTATACGTGGTGGCCTTAGTTCAGCGGTAGAACGCCTCCCTGTGGAGGAGGATGCCAGGGGTTCGATTCCCCTAGGCCACCCCAAATTGCTGTTACTAAAATATATTAAAAGACCTTTTACAATAAAGTAAGAGGAAATCATGATTTTAAATTACATTTATACTCTGCAACTTCAGTAATCTAAAGAACTTTAGTGCTTTATTTAACTCAGAGGCTTTTAACAGTAAATGCTGTACATCAGCAGCATTTTTAGGCGCCTTAGCAGAGTCTGTTGCTATAAAAAAGGTATTGTAAGAAATGTTAATTTCAACAACGGTTTCAAAGAAATCTTTAAGCTCTTTTTTCACATTCGCGTTAGACGGGTCATCTTTTAGTTTATTTAATAATAAAACCCCATCCGTAGTTAAATGTTTATGTATCTTTTCAAAAAATGAAGGGGACTGACAGTTTACATCAAATACATTTTCTTTGAAATTATCTACGATAATGTGGCTATATTTCTGCCTAGATGTATCAAAAAACGAATAAGCGTCAATGCTTATTGTCGTTAGGTTAGTTTCATTTAGATCAAAATATTGTTTACCAAGGCTAATTATTAAAGGATCAATTTCTACGCCGGTTATGTTTTTTACATTATATACTTGATTAAATAGTTTTACTTGAGAACCTCCACCTAAACCGAGAATCAAAAGAGATTCTATATTTCCTTGAAAAATTCCTGAAAACCAAGGAAGTATTAAATACCAGTCAAAATAATTTCCTTGTGGATTAACACGAGTATTATAATAAGTTTGTAAGAAGTTTTCCCCAGTATATAGGTTTAATCTATCGCCGGTTTTTGTAACTCTGACTTTGGAGTAAAGTCCAATACCTTCAAATAGAGTTTTTTCAGGAGAAAGAGTTAAAAAAAAGTTTCTCAGCTTATGAATTAGCACGTTCATTTATTTATTGAGTATACTACTTATATGGATGACTATCGACAATCCGAAGTGTACTGTCAGTATTTTTCTAAAAGGGGTTGGGCTACAGAAACTGTTGGTTCGACTAAAATATTAATTAAAAAAATCCCGTTTTTAGGTACGATACTAAGGATACAACGTGGCCCATCAAGTAATTCTTTAGTAGATATCGACAATTTTGCTAAGAAAAACAAAGCTTTGATGCTATTTATAGAGTCTGACATTAAAACTGAAAATGCCGACTATAAAGAATTTGATAAAACTTTCAAGTTGCTTGGTTATAAAAATATCAATTTATTTTTAAGCCCCACTAAAACTACCTACATAGATTTATCTAAGAGTGAGACTGCAATACTAGCTAGTTTTGACCAAGATATCCGTAAACAATTAAAACGAAACTCAAAAAAGAACATATCATTTAAAACAGTTGGTTGTATGGACGAATTTTATTCTATTGATTATGAGACATCCCGTCGAGGGAAGTATTTCGTTCATTCTTTTAAAAATTGGAAAGCTAAATGGGAGCCCTTTGGCGATGAGGTGCAATTTATTTTGGCTTATATAGATGGAGAATTACTTGGTGGTAATATGTTCACTGTTCAACCCCCAGTCGCTTTTGGTCTATCGCTGCCTTCTACAGTACATGGTAAGAGTAACCGGATTGCCGCTACGTTAATTTGGGAGGGAATAAAACGAGCTAAAGCATTAGGTTGTACAAAATTTGATTTAAATGGGCTTTATGATGAGCGCTATAACGCACCGATAAAATGGGTAGGCTTAACAGCTTTCAAACGAAAATTCAAAGGTAACGAAGTTGAATTTATGCATCCTAAAATAAAAATCTACAAATGGTACCTAAGACCGTTGGAACGCCTAGGATTACTCTGGATGTTCTTTGTGGATGCATAACATTTGAGACTTACTGTACCCTAATTCTTTTTCCATCACAACAACCTTTTCTGATTGTAATAGCTTGGTTAGAATAAGATCTTGCTCCTGACCCCATTATAAATAGCAATTCGAACCAATTATTACTATTGGATATTAAAGTAAATAGATAATATTTTAAAAATATTAAGGAGAACTAAATTACAACTTTGACCAAGGTACTGTGTTCCAAGGGGGCAGTAATACGTCAATACTTTGTATATCAATAACAAAATCTGTTGAAACTCCGTTGGGAAAATACGTTTTAGGGTCAAAAAGTTGAACGATACGTATTTGATAATTACCGTTTTCCAAATCAAAGAAATTATCTTTGATGTGCTCCTCAATTGTTTGGTTCTCAAATTGGGCCAACATGGTCAATGAGTCATAGTTAAGTAAAGCTAGTTTTCCATCTGTAACTTTTATTGAACCCGATACTTCGCGAAATCCCGAAATATCTATTTTTTCTGTTTGCACTTCTACTAACCAACTTGTCTCGAGATTGGTGTCCCAAAATAGTCCAGAATATTCCTGCATCTGTTCGACAAAATGAGGTTCTAGGAGTTTAGGATTATTTGCCCAATTGGGACCTACATGGCACTTATAAGTATTAACATCAATAATACCTAAATAGGAGCCGTCACCCATAATATAGTATTTCATGATTCTATGTTACCATAAGCCCTTACAATAATTAAAAAGCTAAAAATGACATTACTTTTATGTGTATATTGTTTAAATAAATTTTAATAGCTGTAATCTCTTTTATATATTTGGTTTAAATTAGCTTCCACTACCGACCCCAGTAAATTTAACTTGATTCTTCATCAAAGAACCTTTTTCGATCCTTTTGTCTAATATATAAAGGAGTATACTTCAAACCTTTTGTTAAACGTACTTCTTTATCTACTTTTTCCTTTAAAACCCAATCTAAGTGCGATTGGAAATAATTATAGGTAGGAAATCGCCTAAGAGCATCTCTAAATAGTTCTTCTGCTTTTTCTATTTCTCCTGCCAATATATAAACCATGCCAGCATTATCCAGAACATATTGATCGTCAGGGTCATCCCTTAGACACTTAGAAATAGATTCTAAACTTTCTTTAACTTTATGTAATCTGATCTGGGACAAAGCTAACCTGCTTCTATATTCAGCATTTAAAGGTTTTAATTTAACCGCGTTAGACAAATACTTTTCCGCTTTATCCGGCTCTCTGTTTATTAAATAGATTTCTGCCAGGTTTCTATGCCATGCAGCGTTGTTTGGATTAAGTTCAAGAGCCTTTTGCATTGCGTCCCTGGCTTTAAGATATTCTAAACCACCTTTTGACAAATAGTACAAATAAACAAATTCATAAAGTATGTCGTTATTAGGCCAAATAGTCAAAGCTCTGGTAGTTGATTCGATTAGCTTTTCATATTGTTGTGTATTATTATAAGCTCTAAGTAATTCATATGTTGCATAAAGGTTTTGAGGATCTAGAGATAAAATTTTTAATGCAATGTCGATTATTAAGTCGTATCTATGCGTTTCTGACAGTATTTCTAACGAATTTTCCAGCTTTTGAAGCGTGATATCAGTCATTTTTAATATTATCCAGATAGTCTTTAACGTTGTTGTAGAGACCTGACTCGTTACTATATTGGATATAGTTTTTAACAGTTGAAAACCAGTCAGTAATAGATGACCTTGTTTTTGAAGCTACTTCTTCTAAAGATACTTGAGAAAGTTTTTCAATGCTACCGCTTAAAATGGACTTCTTGAAGGCTTTTTCGCTTGCCTCATCACATATTCTTTCTATATCAGCTGAACTATACTGTTTTGTCATATCAGCGAGCTTATCGTAATTTATAGTCTCAATGGGTTTTCCTCTAAGCTTTAATTCAAAAAGCTTTGCTCTGGCTTTTCTATCAGGAGGAGTAACAAAGATTATCCGGTCAAATCTGCCGGGGCGCCTTAAAGCTGTATCGATTTCCCAAGGAAGGTTTGTTGCACCAATTACAAGAATACCTTCGTTATCTGTGAATATCCCGTCGAGTTCAGTTAAGAATACATTTACCAATGTTCGTAATGCTCCGGATGTTTTGGTACGGCTCATTCCGATTGCGTCAATTTCGTCTAAAAATATAACGGAAGGGCTATTTTCACGTGCCCACTCAAAAGCATCATGGAGTGCCCGTTCACCCTCACCACTAAAAGGTGAAAGGAGCTCATGAATAGATAAACTGATGAATTTTGCATTTATTTCTCCAGCGGTGGCTTTTGCTATAAAAGTTTTGCCACATCCTGGAGGACCAAAAAGTAAAATTCCACCACCAGCTTTTTTGTTATACATTTTATACACTTCAGGATGCTGAAAAGGATAAATGATGTCGGTTCTTATGGCTTCTTTTACATGATCCATACCAGCGACATCTGAAAAATCAACAATTTCTTTTTTTATATCTTTGATTTGTTCAAACTTTTTCTGTTCAGTAAAACCAATAGTATCGGGAAGAACAGAGATTGTGGATTCAATTTCTTTAATTGCTTTTTGAAGGTTCAGATCACTATCAGATATGCTTATTTCTCTAAGTAATGGCAAGGCTTCCTGAAACTCACCCTTTTTAAATAGCTCTAATGCAAAATATTTTTTAAAACTCTGGTCATCTTTATTTGATTCATAAACTTTCTTGAGTGACTGCAAAAAACTGTCTTTAAAATCTTTCATAGACCCATTTTATCCTTTTTACTATTTGATTGCTATGATTTTTCCTGAATTACGACGTCCCAAATATAATATGGTAACTATTCCTTAAGTTCATAGATATTCGTCTAATACTTTCTTTATTTCCTTTAATGAGCTTTCAGACTTTACTAGATATTTAACTATTCCTAAAGCCTTTGCTTTTGCGATATCTTCGTCCTGGCTAAGCTGAGTGATTACAATTACGGGAATTTTTTTTGTATTTGGGTCTGCTTTTAATTCTTCTAATACTTTAAAACCGTCTTTTTTAGGTAAAATTAAATCCAGCAGAATCAAATCCGGATGTAGTTCTTTAGCTGTTTTAGTAACTTCACTTCCGTCTTCAAGTAACGTTACATTAACGTCATCTTTATTAAATTTTGCACCGTAAACGCGAAGTAAGAATTTGTCGTCTTCAACTATTAATATTTTTTTCTGCATGTTATTATAAATCTACATCTTTAGATTAATTTAGACAACAATATCCACACATTTATTATTGAATAGTCTTTGGCTCTAAAATTACTATTTAATTAAACCGAAATAGAACTATTAAAGTGATTTATCTGGATACTTCTACCGTCTCGCTGTTCTCAGCGTTCGCTGCTGAAACAGTAACTATATTATTTGCATTTACCTCTACAAAGTATCCGGTATTAGCTGCTGTTCCACCGTCAGGATCAGTAGGCATTGACCTTAAATAAGGCGCCAAAGGTGTAGATAAGTTATCGCAGGTAACACAGGTACCTAATTCAGTAGACGCCTGAGAGGTTGCAAGTCCTGTTGGCAGTGCTCCATCATTGTCAACTATATATTCATGAACAGCAGTTAGTAGGCTGTTTACATCACCCCATCGTCTGGAGTTTCTGGCATCTGCGAATCTCCTTACGGGATTTAAAGCAACTATAACCACAGTGCCCAATAGGGCAATTATTCCAACAACGACAAGCAATTCTATTAAAGTAAAGCCTGCCTGAGTTTTTTTATTTTTTTGGGGCATATTTATTCTCCTATAATTAAATCATTACCTAACGTAATAATTACATCATATTTAATTTTCGAATTCAATGGTTCTTTAATAGTATATTCATATTCACCGAGCGCTTCGGTAAAAATCCCCTTTAATTTCTCGGGATTTTCGATGGTCTGAATAAAAATGGTAGTTTTCTCATAATTGTTCTTGTCCGCATTTCCTATTTCAAAGTCGGCAAAACCTTTTGTTTTTAGTAATTCTGAAACTTTAGCGGCAAGACCGGCTTTTCCGGTACCGTTAAGAATTTGAATAGAATATACAGACAATTCTAATTTATCTATATTTTCTTGGGATTCTGTGGTTTCAGAAGTTTCTTCTGTATTTAAATTTTCTAAAGATACGGCTGATGAATCTTCATTTTCGTATTGCATGTCATTTTTAGAGGTTTCTAAATTTTGATTGCCCGGAAATGTTTTAGAAATAAAGTAAATTAAGCTAAGAACGATTCCTCCAATTAATGCGGCTGTCAGCACTACAGAAATTTTATGCATCTCAATTTTTCTATTTTTCTGTTCCTGTGAAGTAAACTGTTCCAATGAAATGTTAAGTACTTGTGAATCTACCCCTTTTATATCTTTTTTTAATGCTATTCCGATGAATGGATCTGTGTTTCGGAATTTTGCCAAGGAAACAGATTCCACAACCCTTACTTTGCATTTACTATTTAGAATTGCTTTGGCTATAAATTGAAATTTAGATTTAACCGGTGCAAAAATTAAAAATTCAACTTTATTGTCATTTTCCCCGCCTTCTTTGTAATCCCAATCAGAATCGTTTAATACTTCGGGAATATTTTTTTGAACATGTTTAAAAACTTCTGCTCTTTCATAATGTTTATTTATATTTTTATCTAAGGAGAAATTTAATACATAACAAAGCTGATCATCTAATAATAGGTCAATTTCTTTTGTTTTTAGTTTGGAAATAACATCCGTAATACAATCAAAAAAATTACTTTCATTACATGCTGCTTCGTAAGTGTCTCCGGCAATTGTTTTATCACCTAAATTTACTTTTACGCCTTTGATTGTGTTATTAGACACATATACAATGCATTTTTTCCTATTAAATAGGTTCATATATGTTAATTAATTTTCTATCCATCTTGTTACAAAAACGCTTGTGCCCCGAGTAGCAGCATATTCTGCACTTTTAGAATACCCATTAACGGTTGTTTGTACTGTAAATTCCCAGTCATTTCCGGTTTGTGAATTAATTGTAGCAGAACAAGTGCCTTCGGGAAGGGAAATACTTGATGGCATGTTATTTTCTTCGTTCAGGTTTAATAACAAGTTCTCCGCGCATCCCTCAACAATATTTAAGGCATCTAAACCGTTTTTATTAGATAATGACATTTGAATATCGTTTATAGATAATAATGAAACAGATGTGCCAATAACGAATACAACAGAAATAATAACTAAAATTATTGTTATAGCTATATATCCATTTTCATTTTTAATTTTCATTGATCTACCCTGATTTCTACCGTTTCGGTATAAACTTGAGAGTGTTGCCACTCCTGCCTGTCGGAACTTGAAGATACCATAAGTGTGTATTCAACATTTTGTGAAGTACCAATTGTTGATCTATCCGTAAATAAAATATCGGAGATAACTAAACCAGAGCTTGTTAATTGCTGATCATTTATCATTCCCGTACAGTTGGTAGAACCGCCACCCCAGGCAATCCGTAACTCATTTCCGCTAGTGTAAATTCTTGTCGGATTTCTCATTGTATCCAATGACGCAAGACAAAGGTCGTTTGTAGTCAGAGAATTTATAGATGAGCTGTTTCGAATTTCATAAGAAATTCTTTTAGAAGCAAAACGAATGTTTTGATTAACTAATAACTGAATGTTTGATTTGGTACCTCCCAAGATGATATTCCAGGTAAAAAAGATCATTCCGCTTAGAAATATTGCAATAAGCCCGATATAAAGTATAAGTTCAATAAGAGTAAATCCTTCCCCAATTATTTTTTTCCTTTTAAGATTAAATATTTTTGTTTTTTTCATAATTTATTAATTAATTATTCTAATATTCCCCACATTAAGATAAACAATTATTGAGGTCTAATTATTTCCAGCTCCGCATTATCATTTGATGAAGCAATAAAAAGTCTATCTAAAAGCGGTTCGTACAATATTTCTTGAGGTGAATTAGAAACGTCTAAAAATCCAAGAGCCGGAGTTAATAGTGTTATATCTGAAATATTATCTAAATCACTTCCGTTTAATATAAGTAAATCACTGGAATTATTGTCTATGGCGATAAATATAAATCCATTTCCGAACGATAAATCTATGGCTGAATCATTTATTTCAGCCGTATCGGCTATTGTCGGACTGGTAGGGGTGGAAATATTTATTGAATAAAGTTCCGGGGCCTGGCTGGTATCTCTTCCCACCAAAATTCTGTTATTTCCTGCATAGACTATTGATAAAGCATCCGCGGAATTATTACCCTCATCAAGATTCAAAGTTCCAACAACATTTCTTGAATTTAACTCTATAACTTGTAATTCGGCATTATTATCAGTGCTCGTTACATAAGCATATCCGCCTACTACTGTCATATCGGTGGGGGTGCCTGTTATATCATTATCTGTCCCTACAATTGTCGGACTCGTTGGAGTAGATATATTAAATTCTATAAACTCGTTTCCGCCCGCCCGAATCATATACAAAGAATTTCCGGAAATCTCTAACGCAACAGCATCCGCATTATTATTCCCGCTATTACTATTATTAAGATTAACCGAGCTTATGCTCGCAGTATTTAAAGATAAGGGATTACTAACATTAACTATTTGAAGTTCTTGCGAATTACTAGTTGAAGCCATATAAGCATAGTTTCCTGATATTTTTACATCGTTTACACTACCACCTAACTCAAGCTGACAATTAGTACACAAATTCGGTGCTGAAAGATCCGAAACATCGACAGCATAAAGTTCAGTACCACCTGAAGAAGATCTTCCAAGAAAAACATAATCACTTAAATAAAAAAGTGAAATTGCGTCAGCATTATTATTCCCGCTGTTACTATTTGTTAAATCAAAAACTGATTGTGAAATAGGATTAGTCCAGCCTCCTACAACCGGAATTAATTTGGCGTAATTAGTAAGATATGTAATTAAACTAATTGCATTACTTCTATTCGGAGAAAAATTCCAAGTAACCGAGGATTCAATTCTTCTTGTATCAGGATCTAAATTACCGCCACTTGTTACAATATTTCCGCTGCCGTCCCTTAAAACATCACTTACAGTTATGTAACGTGTAAATACCCCTTGGGTATTTTCTGTTCCCGACCAAACCCAAGAATTTCCAGACAATCCCAAGCCGCATCCTCCGCTGCAATCAGTAATTAAAAAATTTGTGTCCCACCCTTGCTTTTTTATCGATCTGACAGCATCTAACCCTGATTGGGCAAATATTGTAGCCTGAGTTTCTTCTGTTCCCAGCCTATTCGTAGAATAGCTTCCGGCTACTGTAGCTACACCTACAACTGCAACAATAACAAAAAGTGTAACTGCTACTATAACTTCGATTATTCCTAAACCTTGTTGGTCTTTAATATTAATTAACATTTACACCTCCGGCTGAATTAATTTGTATTGTTCTTGAACCCAAACTAGTACCTAATGATACATTTAGAACGTTAGACGGCTCTCCCCTTAAATTAAAATTAGTGTCACTTAAGCCTGAAATAATTACAGTAGCAGGAATCAAGAAACTATCCGAAGATAATGGATTTAAACACGTACCGTCGTACAAAATTACATTGCTCCCCGACATGCATAACCCCCAAATTCCGTTTCCTTTTCCGTCCATAGAATATTCTTGAGCTTTCTTAATTGTACTGACTATTTTATTTTCACTTGAATTTAGATTAATTTGTAATACCAAACGAGATAATACAGGTGCAGTTACACCACCAACAATACCAATTATAGAAATGACTAAAAGCAATTCAATAAGAGTTACTCCTATTTCCGTTTTACTTTTTAAGAGAACCGGTAAGTTCATAAATCGGTGTAATAATTGCTAAAGCAACGAAACCTACTATTAAACCTATTACAATAAGCATAAGCGGTTCTAAGATGGTAGTTATATTTTTACTAAAGTTGTCTATTTCTTCTTCGTAAAAATCAGCAAGATACAATAAAGAATCATCAAGACTTCCGGTCTTTTCTCCTACAGCCAGCATTTTTGTAACCAGAGGCGGAAATTCCTTAAATTTACCCTTTTCCATTGATTCCGAAATACTTAAACCACCAATAAAATAGCTCCCTATCTTAAGTAAATCATTTTGAAATTTCAAATTATTAAGGGTATGAGCTACAATGTCGATACTTTTAGAAATCGACAATCCACTTTTTATTAATACACCAAAATTCCTGGAAAATCTTCCCAGCTGCACATTTGATATGAAATCGCCTAGAATAGGGAGTTTTAATAAAATATTATGCCAGATCGGCTTTATACCGGGCAGACTTACAAAAGTTTTTAATATCAAAAACGCTGACAATAAACCCACACCGATTTTCAGACCGTGTTGTTTAAATAATGTAGAAAAAAATAGCAATATTCTAGTCGTTATCGGAAGCTCAATATCAAATGCGCTGAAAAAATCCACCAGCTGAGGAAGTATAAAAAATGCGATAAAACTTCCTAAAATAACAGTTGCTATAAAAACCAGTGTGGGGTAGAGCATTGCAGTCTGAACCTTCTTGCTGAATGTATAATTTTTATTCAATTGTAATGCTATAAATTCCAGGTTTTTATCTAACGTTCCGGATTCCTCACTGACTTCTATAAGACTCACATAAAATCTGCTGAATGTATTCGGATACTTGCTTAAGGTTTTGGATAGTGGCTGGCCATTTTTAACATCTTTTAATACTGCAAATATTGTTCTTTTAAATCTTTTATCTTTTGTTTGCTGTGCGAGAGTGTTTAAAATTTCGGCTATCGGAATTCCTGATTTTATCATAGTAGACATATGTCTCGTAAAAAGCAGTACTTCCAGATTGTCCGCTTTGTTAAATAAATGTAATTTTGAAATCAGCATATTTTTACTCCTTTGTAACTCTAAGCAATTCTTCTATTGTAGTAATACCAAGTTTAACTTTTTCTACACCATCTTCTAGCATTGTTTTCATGCCCGAGTTTATTGCTAACTTTTTTAGCTCATCAGCATTGCGTTTTTCTGTTACAGCTTGTCTTAAACTCTCATCCATTATTAATATCTCAAATATTCCAACCCTTCCTGTATAACCGGTATAGTTGCAGATATCGCACCCTTTTCCGTGAAAAATGTGAAAGTTAGAAATATCTGTAAAATATTTTTTAAATTGAATGTCTAATTCGGAAGGATTTATTTCTATAGAAGTCTTGCATTTAGAACATATTTTCCTAATTAACCTTTGAGCAATAACCACGTTAACTGTTGAAGCTATTAAGAAAGGTTCTATTCCCATATCTATTAACCTTGGAAAAGTTGTTACAGCATCATTTGTATGTAAAGTAGAAAGTACCAGATGGCCTGTCATTGCGCTATTTATAGCAATTCCTGCTGTTTCGGAATCTCTGATTTCTCCGACCAGAATAATATCCGGATCTTGTCTTACAATCGACCTTAATCCTTTAGAGAAGGTAAAGTCCGCCTTGGGATTAACCTGCATTTGGTTAACGTTTTCAATTTGATATTCCACAGGGTCTTCGATAGTCATTATGTTAACTTCTCTTTTATTCAACTGTTTTAAAATTGCGTATAAAGTCGTGGTTTTCCCTGATCCTGTAGGTCCGGTAGCCAAAATCATACCATGAGGCAGTTGATACGCTGCATTAACTTTTTTAAAAGCATCAGCTTGCAGACCAAGGTCCTCAATAGAAAAATTACGGGATTTTTCGGAGAGGAGTCTCATAACTATTTTTTCTCCGGTTACAACCGGTGCAACAGAAACTCTTATATCCAAATTATCCGACTTATTTTCCTCATAAATAACTTTAAAGTTGATTTTCCCGTCCTGAGTTTCCTGATGTTCATCAGTTCTTAAATTAGCCATTACCTTTATTCTGGTTACTATTTGGGGATCCAGTTCGGAAGGAAGACTTACAACATCGTGCATCATTCCATCAATTCTGAATCTTACTAATGTAGAATCCGTTAATGGCTCAATATGTATATCAGAAGCGGAATTTTGGTAGGCATAAGTAATCATCGTATCAACGATTTTTCGAATCGGAGGTCCTTCGTCAACCTCTTTTTTAGCGGTATTTATACTTTCTTTAATCAAATCCTCAAAAGCAGTAGTTATTTTCTTTGAGTATAGTGATAATGCATTTTTAATATTCGTATGTGTTGTGTAATAAACAATAACTTCCATTCCGGATTTATCTTCTAAGAATTTTAATATTTGCTTATTTGAGGGGTCTTCTGTAGCTATATGTAACCTTTTGCTGTCTATTCTGAAAGCTATAATTCTTTGAGCGTTAGCTACAGGTTCAGGTATCAGCTGTAAGACATTTTCAGGAATGGCAACTTTTGAGAGATTTATATATGGAATAGATAAAAGATCTCCGATAACCAATCCAAGGTTTTCGTCATTAATAAGCTCTTTCTCCAACAGAACGTCACCAAGAGGGATATTTTTTTCCTCGCTTTCTTTAAATGATGAATTAAGTGTCGATTCGTCAATAGCATTCAATTCGACTAAAGCCTTAAAGAGATCTTTATTACTGTAGGCAGCCATATAAATATTCTAACAAAAAGAATGGGAGTTATATAAGGTTTTTCAAATGTCGAACCCCGCATTGCCGTATAGACTTTGCGGGGTCGGTTATTTAGTTGTTGTTGGGTAGGCAGTAACTGGTTAGGGGTTAGAGTTAAGTCGGAGAAACTCTTTCACGACTGCCCCTGAGGCTGTCGGAGTGCCTTCCCAGTCCTCGATAAGCGACGGGAACTCACAGCCTCCGACGAACCAGGCCCAACCTATATGGGAAGCAGAAATACCTTCTGCGAAAGCTAAAAGGTCATCGATCAGCATTCGACCTTCGCAGTCACCATTGATATCTCCGTAGCTGGATAGCATCACTGGATATTCTACTGCCAGGAAACCAAACGCTGCCATCCATTCAGCTTCTGTGTTACTCTCCTCCCAGTTCGTGTACGTGTGACTACCGTACACGATATTGGTTCCAACCAATCTCGGCAGGTTGCTGTGGTTGAAACCCCAATTCAGCCCGTTGACGACAATTAAGTTCTTCGAACCTCCACTTCTAATCGCGTCAAGGAGAGTTTGCATACCCACAGCTGTGTAGCCATCCACGTTACCCCCACGTAGCCACACATTCGGTGACACATCGTGTGGCTCCGAGTATAACTCGAAAACGATGCTCGGATCATCACCAAAAACCGCCGAAACGCTAACCCAAAACCCGATTGATTGTATATCAGGCATAGGCGGTTCGTTGAGGTTTTCGAACGGCATTGATGGATCACCTCTTTCAGAGAGGTGTAAGTCGAGGACAACATCCATACCCTCTTCCTTAATCCATCTCACCATTTCTAAAACCTTTTGGACGTATTCCCCGTTCTCCCTCCAGGGTCTCTGGAAAAGGGGAAGCCGAACTACATTGGCATTCCAACTTTTGATCCTGGAGATTGTTTCCCGATTGAGGTACTTCTCAAATCCCCATTCGGGATGGTACCAATCTAAACCTGGAAGTGATATACCTCTAAACGTATGAGGGATCCCATCTTGATCGACTATTTGGTTACCTACAACTCGGTAACCACGGCTCGGCGTAGGTGTTGGCGTTGCCGTCGGAGTCGGTGTATCAGTCGGCGGTATTGTTGTTGGTGTCGGGGTTCTGCAACCCGAAAGTGCAACCATCATTGAGATCGCTGCAAGAAGCACAGCACAGCATATATTGCGTCTCATCTAACTCTCTCCCTCTATTGGTTGATTTGTTAATTAAGATTTTATAGGTTTACATATAATTTGTCACTACAGGATAAAAATGCTTAAAAATATTGACTAAATTACTATTTAATGCTTATATACACTCTATCATGAGTAGTAGATCAATAGCTGCAAGTACATATTTTTCATTCTTTTATTTTCCTGCATTGTACGGCGGTTAGGTGATTATTTAATTTTTTAAGTAGAACCACAACCGCCGGAAGGCGGTTTTTTTATTGTTATCAAAAAGGTTCTAAAGAAAGATGAAAGTTTAAAAAGGATAAATCTTATGAATAACGCAACCAAATTTAAAAACCTGGTTACAGATAAAAATTCAGAGTCTATTCTTTTGCCTGTAGTCCACGACGCTATTGCTGCAAAAATTGCCGAGCAATTGGGTTACTATGCTGTTTCAATTGGAGGTTTCGCAATATCAGGAATAAATTACGGTCTTCCCGATGTAGGATTGTTGTCGCTCACTGATATGGAGAGTGTAATTAAGCATATTGTGACTTCAGTAAACATACCTATATTTGCTGATGCTGACGGGGGATACGGAAATGAAAGAAATGTAATCCATACTATAAAAGCATATGAAAATATAGGTGTAGCCAGTTTGTTTATAGAAGACCAAAAACATCCTAAAAGATGCGGCCACATGAATGGCAAAGAATTAATACATCCAGAAGAAATGGGTCTAAAAATACAAGCCGCTGTAAAAGCAAGAGAAAATCCCGACTTTATGATTTGTGCAAGAACGGATGCAATTGCGGTGGAAGGGTTCAAATCTGCTATAGAAAGAGCCAAATTATATATTCAGGCCGGGGCTGATATTATTTTTATCGAAGCACCTGAAACAATAGAACAATTGCAGGAAATTCCAAAAATAATAAATCAGGTGCCGCTATTAGTAAATATGCTGGAAGGTGGGAAAACTCCTCTATGCAACCAAAAACAGCTTAATAAAATGGGGTATAAAATAATTGCTTACCCGGTTACAACAATGTTTAGTGCAATAAATGCCACAAAAAAAGCACTCGAGAACCTAAAGAAAACAGGAGAAACCCAATCTTTATTACCTGACATGATCAGTTTCGAAGAATATAAAAAATTAGTTAATTTGGAGAAATACATATGACGAGATTTGCCTATTTCAACAATGAATTTGTTCCTTACGAAGAAGCTCTAATTCCAATCGGTACTCATGCTCTTCAATATGGCACTGCATGTTTTGAAGGTATAAGAGGTTACTGGAACAATGAAAAAGAAAAATTATATATATTCAAACTTAAAGATCATTACTTAAGAATGCAAAAATCAGCGGAAATTTTACACATGAAACTTCCGCTAGATCCGGATACATTATGTGAAATAACAATAGAACTTATCAAAAAAAATAGGTATAGAGAAAACATTTATATAAGACCTATACTTTACAAATCTGATGATATAGTAAGTAGATTTAATTTAGATAAATTAAACGATAGCTTCGCTATTTACACGGTACCATTAGGAATACACTTAAACATTGATAAAGGCATTTATGTAATATTATCATCATGGAAAAGAATCAGTTCAAATATAATTCCGCCCTCAGCAAAACCAACTGGAATCTATTTAAATACTTGTCTCGCAAAAACCGAGGCTGAAGCTAAAGGAGCTGATGAGGCAATTTTACTCAATTTAGATAATACTTTAGCCGAAGGCAGTGCAGAAAATATCTTTTTAGTCAAAAATGGGGTTTTGTACACGCCGTCCGAAGATCAAAACATTTTAATTGGTATTACAAGAAACACCATTATCGACTTAGCTAAAAATGAATCGGGAATTTCAACTATAGAAAGACCTATTAGAAAATATGAACTCCGAAACGCAGATGAAGTATTTCTAACGGGTACCGGGGCCGAAGTAACCCCCGTAATTACAATAGATAATAAAAAAGTTGGGAATGAGGTAGTAGGAAAAATTACATATAAACTTCAAAAGATATATTTTGATATTGTTTATGGTAACAACACGAAATATAATAAATGGCTTACAGTGTTATAGAAACTCGTTCGAACCGGAGATTTAATTCTCCGGCTCGGTTTTCACAATTATCGTAATAATTTACCTTCGCTGTCTGTAATCTCCGTTTCTGCTACCTCTGTCAAATTCTCGTTTTGGCTTATCTGTCATAGGTCTTGCTTCGCTAACAACAACATTTCTGCCTCCGATGTCTTTTCCGTTTAATTCGGCCATAGCTGATTTTGCAGCTGCTTCATCCATTTCAACAAATCCGAAACCTTTGCTTCGTCCTCTAACTTTATCCATAATAATAGTCGCAGAAGAAACTTCGCCATAAGGTGCGAACATATCTCTAAGTTCAGTATCCGTATAGGTATACGGCAAATTTCCAACGTATAGTTTAATCATTAAACTCACCACCCTTCAAATATTTACTTCCAAAATTGAAAGAAAAATAGGGAAGTAAGCTTTTACTTCTAATAAAAAACATATATTTACTACTCTAAGCCTGGGAAATTCTCAATAAATAGAAAAGCCTCAGAAAACTACAGAGTCATGGGTATCATAGCATTTTTGTTTAAAGAAGTCCAATTAGTCCAGCATTTAAATGATTTTTTAACAGATATGCTTGAAAACAGGATAAAATAATTATAATATAAATACATGCAACAGCTTAGACAAATCGTGCTAAATCACAAACCTTACGTATTCACTATATTGGTCCTAGCAACATTTGTAACTCTCTCAACATTGGGATTTATCAAAATAGGAACAGTTAAAATCGAAGTAGACCAAACTATTACCGTCACTGGTTCTTCAGAAAAACAAAAAAAGAATGAACGTGCTACTTATTCAGCAGGAGTAACTGTAACAAATGCAGAAAAAGCAAAAGCTGTTTCGGAAGCAAATGAGAAATCAAGTAGGATTACCCAGGCACTAAAACAATTCGGTATTCCTCAAGAAGATATGAAAACATCAAATATAAATGTGATGCAGGATCAGGAATCTTATTATGACAACGGAATATTAAAATACAGACCCGGAAACTGGAGAGTCAATATAAATATTGAAATAGTTTTAAAAGATATTAAAAGAATTGACGATTTAACAAATTTATTAACATCTCTTGAATCTACCGACTTATACGGACCTAATTTATCTCTGGATTCATCTAACGAGGATGAGTCAGTCTTATTGGCTGCGGCGTTGGAAAATGCAAGAGAAAAAGCGGATGCATTGGCGCAATCAAGCGGCAGGAGATTAGGTAAATTGGTTAGTGTAGCAGAAGGTATCAGCCCGAGTATTTTTCCAATTTCATATTCTGCAAAAGCAGGGGGAATGGGCGGAGCCGAAATAGAACCCGGAACGACAACTTTATCGAAAATGGTAACTGCTACTTTTAGATTAGAGTAAATTCAATTAATATATATTAATGCCCGATAAAAGACTACAGAACTTAATTTCGCAAAAGGAATTATTAATTGCCGAAATAAAAGAGAAATTCCCAGAAGCTAATCATTGGTTACAGGTGAACGGTATTGATTTAAATAATCTACATAAATACGCCCAGCAAATCTCTTTAGCTCTCCTGCTTTTTACAAGTGTAACATTGACTCCACTAACACATAAAAAGCCCGAAGATTTAGTAATAATCCCAGAAGAGCCCGTAACAAAAATTGTGGAAGTCACCGAACTTACAGGATTAAATGAAGAAATGCGGGCAAAACTTATTTGGGATAGATATGGGCATATCATCAAACGTACTTCCCAAAAATATAATGTAGACTCTAAAGTTATTTTTGCCACTATTATGACTGAGTCAAACGGCAACACATATGCAAAAAGATCCGAACCTCAAATAAATGACGCCAGTTATGGTTTAGGTCAAATACTTTTTGGTACCGCAAAAGGACTTGATTACAACGGAAAGCCGGAGGGTTTATATGACCCTGAAATAAATATTGATTTAATCGGCAAATACCATAGGAGGACTGTAGAAAAATACGGGGAATTAAACGTAAATCAATTAGTTACAGCATATAATGCCGGAAATCCTTACGGAAGCCCTTATCCGGGTCATCT
>Ga0209542_10007451_pt1 | contig 20804 bp, 20 predicted proteins | sample RifCSPhighO2_01_FD_184028 | JGI IMG/M metagenome (GOLD analysis project Ga0209542, IMG submission 184028) | Soil microbial communities from Rifle, Colorado - Rifle CSP2_plank highO2_0.1 (SPAdes) (version 2) | ecosystem: Environmental > Terrestrial > Deep subsurface > Rock core/Sediment ... | reverse complement strand
CCACAATTAATACTGGCGAACGAGTACGAGGAGACATTGCGCTTTCCAATAATTTGCCAGATATTGTGCGCGACCTAGAGGTAACCATCGGTCTTTCCGGACCGTTTGTCCCGTCGAGCGTCTCTCCTTCCCGAGGATTTTTCCAATCGAAAAACAGTAATATCGTTTGGACGAAGCTTGAGAATTCCAGTTTGGCCGAGCTTGCTCCCGGTGCCACGCAAAGTCTTAATTTTAATCTTGCCGCATTCTCCCTTTCCGATTTGCGCATCGCTGGTATTACCAATCCTGAAATACGACTCGCCCTCCTCTTTCGTGGCAAGCGCATGACAACTAATTCTCAGGTGGAAAGTTTTGAAACACGCATCGAGCGTTTTGTGCGCCTGAACGCTATTGCAAGTTTTGACGCCAAGGTATTGCGTTTTACCGGCCCTCTCGCAAACACCGGCCCAATTCCACCACGAGTTGACCAAGAGAGTACTTTTACCATTGTTTTTTCCGCCGGTTCGGTGTTGAATAGTTTATCCGAAGGAAAAGCAACCGCCATCTTGCCCTCAAATGTGCGTTACCGCGAAGTGTTTTCTCCGGCCAGTGCCGACCTCGTTTTTGATAAAGAAAGAAATCAAATTACTTGGAATATAGGTAACATAAAAGAGGGAGCTGGACCGGAAGAAATGGCCCTTCAGGTAGCCATCACGCCTTCGGCTACACAAGCGGATGATAGCCCGAATCTTATGACGAATATTGCTTTTAGTGCCACGGATGCTTTCACCGAGAAACAATATACCAGCAATGTGGCCTCGCTTACTACGCGTTTTTCTTCGGAAGCCGGATTTGTGGATAGTATGAGTCGAGTGATGAAGTAAACGAAATATCCTTAATCATTAATCTTTAATCCTTAACCAATGGCAGAAGAACAGAGTGTGATGGAGAAAATAGTTTCCCTTTGTAAACGTCGAGGATTTGTTTTTCCCGGGTCGGAAATTTACGGTGGTCTTGCGGGTATCTATGATTACGGTCCGTACGGTGTAGAACTGCGTCACAATATTAAACAGTATTTCTGGAATAAATTTGTTACCGATAGAGACGATGTATACGGTATGGGCGCGGCAATTTTAATGCCGGAGCGCGTCTGGGAAGCCAGTGGGCATACAGAACATTTTTATGACCCAATGGCAGAGTGTGAAAAGTGTAAGCAACGCGAGCGTGCAAATACTTTTATCAGCATACAAACATTTCCTGGCCAGACGACTGTACAGTCTATTATTGTTGACGAAAATAAAATAGAACAAATGAATGAGTTGGAGGTCCCATGTCCTGCTGGCGGGAAACACAAGTGGACGAAACCTCGCCAATTCAATCTGCTTATTGAGACAAAACTTGGCGCATCGGAAGCTACCGCTAATGAAGTGTATCTCCGCGGGGAGATTACGCAGGGCGTAGAAGTAAACTTTAAAAATATCCTTGACTCGATGCATCCGAAGCTTCCTTTTGGTATTGGCCAAATTGGCAAAGCGTTTCGAAACGAGATTACACCGAGAGATTTTCTTTTCAGGCAACGCGAGTTTGAACAAATGGAGCTCCAATACTATATTCGTCCAGAAGAAACGGAGGGGAAGAAACAGTTTGAGTACTGGAAAGAATTCGCCTTTAACTGGTATCTTGGTCTCGGATTCAAAAAAGAGAATCTTCATCTGCGGCCACACGCATCGGATGAACGAGCGCATTATGCCAAAGACGCTTGGGATATAGAGTACAACACTCCATTTGCGGGCTGGAAAGAAGCGTGGGGGATTCATCATCGTGGCGATTGGGATTTGCGTCGCCACAGCGAATTTTCAAAAACGGACCTTTCGTATTTTGACGAAGAAACAAAAGAAAGATTTATCCCTTGGGATATTGAATGTTCGGGCGGTGTTGATAGAGCGGTTTTATTTACGTTGCTTGAAGCATACACAGAAGATGAACTCGATGGCGAATCGCGCGTATATTTGAAACTGCTTCCGAAACTCGCGCCAATAAAAGTAGCCGTATTCCCGCTTCTTAAAAATAAACCCAAGCTTGTTTCAAAAGCTCGTGAAGTTTATCAACTCCTGAAAACTGACAACCCTTTACTGTCAACTGTCTTTGATGATAATGGCAATATCGGCAAACGCTACCGCCGGCAGGATGAAATCGGCACGCCATATTGCGTTACAATTGATTTTGAAACGCTCGAAAAAAATACAGTGACTCTGCGCGACCGCGATACCAGCAATCAAGTTCGCATAGATATTGCCAACCTGAACAATGAAATAAAGAAAAATATATGACTCCAAGAGAGCGATTAGACCGATATGAGAGAAAAGAAATTGAGGGTGATGCATATCACGAGCACATAAATAAGCTTATAGGATTACGTGTTGTAAAACGCGCAATAGAGATTATTGAGAGTAATATATTGCCAGAAGACTGGAATATTTCAGAAAAAGAAGCCAAGCGCATAAAACATGAACTTATTACACAGATGAGCAATATTGTTGAGAAAATTAAGTCAGCGACGGAAGAAGTTGTGAGCGAGGAGCAAGAGAAGGCGCAATACGAAGTTTCAATACTAAGTGATATGGATATCAATCAAATGGCGGAGGAAAAATTGCAAACATACGCTGGCGTTCATCATTTTAACGAAAAAAAGGAAACAGAAAAACTTGAGGGAATGGCGTACGACACGATTCACAGAGATGTTCCGGAATAGTTAACTTTCGAGTTCCTTTGAGCTTGTTTAGTTCAAAAATTGATAAATGCAACTATAGCGTATATTAGCAACTATTGTGCTGGCTAGCTGTTGACAAAATTGGCGGAAAGAATAGTCTGGTTTTAGACAAATCGCCTCTGGGTTGGAGCCCCGCATGGTGCGGGACAGCAACAGCCCATGCGGCCTCACGCGAGTCTCGACGGAAGTCGGACGGACATTTGGAGGTTTGAGATGGACAGTGTAAACAAAATTGGCAGGATTCACGCAATCACTGTTACCTCGCTGATATGTTTGTTGGCGGGCGTTGTGGTGAGCGTGTTTTCGGAACCGCCCCACGACACATGGTCGTGGATCAGTCTAGCGCTTGTCAGCGTTGGTCTTGTTGTTGCGGTTGATCGAGTCGCGGATCTTCGACAGGAGTGTAATAAGCTCGTCCAAGAGCGCGATCAGCTCAAGAAGGAGCGAGACGAGGAAAAAGGTTGGTATCAGGATACTCGCCAAGCTCTAGAGGTTCTGGTTGAAGAACTTGTTGGGTTGATCGGTCTTGTCTGGAACGATCCACGGATGCGAAAAAAGGACTCTGTGGCCCAGCAGTTTCGCGGGGAGCTTGAATCGGCGCTTTTGCGATCCGTGGAAAAATCGGATAACCGCGACATTCTAGGTCGAGAGCTCTGTAGGAAGCTTTGCCATCGGTTCCCTACCACGTGGGGTGTTCGAGAAGGGCTTACTCCGGCAGGTGCGGCGGCTGTTGAATTTTTCGAACAGACACTGTCCAGAATACGAGGTGGTCAGAACTCCGACGAGGCGCTTAGGCAACAGTTCTTGCAGACAGCAGATGAGTTGCGACAAATGCGCGCCCATCGGTGATACAGACTAATGCCCCGGGTTGGTTTCCGCAAGGAGACTGGCTCGGGGTTTTTGCTAATATAATTGACGGGCGTCAGTTATATTAGCAAGGATTCCTTCACGCCTCATTGCTACCGCCATAAGCTAGTTGCTTCCCCTATTCGCTCGAAGCTTTTTATATTACAATGGAACCAATGCCCAGCGACAAAGACATTCATATTTCCATAACCACCGGCACGATGGTCAAAGCGCTTTTTGTGATTGCTATGGCCATCACTCTTTTTTATTTGCGTGACCTTGTGCTCATCGTACTTGCCGCTGTAGTTATCGCTTCGGCCATTGAACCTGCGGCAATTTGGTTTAAACGTCAGGGCGTTTCGCGCGTGCTCGGCGTGCTGGCGGTCTATCTTATGGTGGCACTGATTGTTTTCGGTTTCGTCTTCTTTTTCGCCCCACCAATGCTACGAGATGTTTCGCGCCTATCGGTGGAACTGCCACAGTACCTAGAAACGTTTAAGGGCAATCCGTTTTTTGAAACCGGCGTCGGTTCCCTTCCAATTAGTGAGCAATTAAGTGGGGTATTGTCATTGAAACAGATGCTCGGCAGTTTTCAAACAACACTACTTGGCTTCTCGCAGGGATTTTTCCAAACATTCAGTATTGTTTTCGGTGGCGCATTTAGTTTCGTGCTGATTGTGGTACTTTCATTTTATCTGGCTGTCCAAGATCGTGGGATTGAAAACTTTTTGCGTGTGATAGTACCTCTGCGTCACGAAGAGTATGTCATAAATCTCTGGAAGCGTTCCCAGCAAAAAATCGGCAAATGGTTTCAGGGTCAACTCTTGCTCGGACTACTCATGGCCATCTTGGTATTTCTGGGTCTGACAATCTTCGGGGTGCCCTACGCTCTTGTACTTGCCTTGCTTGCCGGTGTGGCCGAAATTATTCCCATCTTCGGCCCGATTATCGCCGCCGTACCAGCCGCAGTTTTTGCTTTTCTGCAATCACCCACGCTCGGCATTATTGTCATAGCTCTCTATATTATTCTCCAGCAGTTTGAAAACCACCTTTTCGTACCACTGGTCATCACCAAAATCGTGGGCATTCCGCCACTGCTCGTCATCCTCTCTCTCATCATTGGTGGCAAAATGGCCGGCTTTCTCGGAATCATTATCGCCGTGCCGGTCGCTTCGGTCTTGGCCGAACTCTTCTATGAATTTGAGCGTCACAAACGCCCACCCGTAGTTTCTTAGTAAGAATTCCAAAATCGCCCTCTTTGAAATTAGATGCAGATTATTATAGGCAAGCTAAATCCGACATTGACTCAAGGTCTACTCTCGGGCTTAGAGGGTTATTTTCATACCGAAGAAGATTCCGAGCAAGTTCCAATATCTCTTGAATCTCATAAAAAACTTTTGGCTTTACACCCATCTTCCTTGGCCACTTCTTTTTCTGATGACGGAAACCTTGTAGCAAGTGTTGTCACTATTCCTACCACGAAAGAAATAACGGACTTGTTTATGTCTGGCGAAATTACCGAGAAAGAGTTGTTTGACCGAACAGAGCCCAGAGGTAATTCTGAAGCCCTCTATCTTATGAGTGCTTTTGTGGCTCCTGATTATCGAAGGCGGGGTCTTGGTATACAATTAACTAAAGAATTAATAAGCAAAATTGATTCAGACGCCAAACTGACACTTTTTGCCTGGCCCACAAGCGAAGAGGGTAAAAAGTTCACCAATGCTTTGCAGGAAAATATACATAGGGCAATTTTAGTCAGAGTGCGATAACCGAAATATAAAAATTTGACTTTTTGATTCCAGTAAGTTAGTTTTTCTCACAAACCAGTACCTCTTTACTGGTAAGGAGAGAATGAATGGCTCGAAAACCAGCGTTAATGCATCTGGATGGCCGACCGACCGATTTTACGTCGGGAGATGAACTCAGAATTGAACAGAGCGAGGTCCATCTGGAAGTTTCTGTCTTTCGGAGTAAAGAGCAACTGGCTTTTTCCATGACTGGGGAAAAAGAGTTCATTCTGCACAGGTGCGGACGCGACCCCGCGGACGTGGTCCAGTTTGTCGCCCTGCTTCTCGGGATGGAATACAAGACCGTCAAGCTCGATTCCGTGACGAAACGGGTCATTCTGTTCTAAGTCGCTACGCGCCCTTCGCATGTCAGTCATGTACGGGGCGTTTTTTTTAATTAATATTCTCATAAGGTACTTGATCGAAATCTCGGCTTCCGTCGGGACTTCGTGTTTTATAGACATTTCTGTATACTAATAACTGACAACTATGAACTATTCTGCCATTGATATCCATTCTCACCTACAGGATAAAGCTTACGATGCGGACCGCCAGGGGGTTGTTGCGCGGATGGAAGAGCAAAATGTTTCAACAATTATTGTTGGCACCGACAGAAAGATGAGTGAAGATGCCGTGACGCTTGCTGAAAAGCATGATTTTTGGGCGACAGTCGGATTTCATCCGACAGACAACATCGAAGAAGGATTCGAATACGAATTTTACAAAAGACTCGCAGAGAATCCGCGCGTCGTGGCGATAGGGGAATGCGGGTTGGATTATTTTAGGCTCGAAGATTCAAGATCTAAGATTCATGATCTAGGAAAGGAGAAGAAGAGGCAGAAAGAACTTTTCGAGCAACAAATCAAACTGGCTATGGAGGTTGGCAAACCGTTAATGATTCATGGCCGGCCATCAGTCGGCTCGCAAGATGCGTACACAGGTATTTTCGAGCTTTTCTCAACTACTAACTACTTACCACTTACTACTTACTTTCCGGGTAATATTCATTTCTTCGCGGGTAGTTGGGATATGGCGCAAAAATTTTTGAAACTTGGATTTACATTGTCGTTCACCGGAGTAATCACTTTTACTCACGATTATGACGAAGTCATAAAAAATACACCTCTTGATATGATTATGGCCGAAACAGATGCTCCATACGTAGCGCCTGTGCCATATCGAGGAAAACGCAATGAGTCTGCCTACGTGCTTGAAGTGATAAAACGCATAGCCAAAATAAAAGGCGAATCGTTCGAAAAAATCGCCGAAGCCACCACTGCAAATGCTAAACGAGTGTTCAATCTTATGTAGTAGCGACTTCTCTAAGCTAATGTTCTTAAGAACATTAGCTTAGAGACAGAAAGGAAATTGGGTCTATTCTAGAATTCTATAGAATTCTAGAATACATACAGGGCTGCATAAGGCCACATACAAGGGCTTGATATTTTTTGTTGTGCATGTAGAGTGGTGAAGGATAAAGTGGCACGGCGCCACGTACCCGTCCTAACCCCGACAGGGGCTTCTCGACAGAGAAGGAAGGAAAAAATGAGACACCCAGACTTTGGTGAACTCCAGTGCTTTCGTGAAGCGCAATTGTTCATTGACGAGACAGAGGCGTTCACTCGTCGTTTTCTCGCCACTCTCTTTGATTGGCATGACCAGTTGGGGACATCGGAACCATGTAGAAAGACCGCTTGGTCGTCTCACATGATTTACATCGGGGAGCTTGCGGACTTTGACCGCACGCTGGTTGCGGTTCGGTTTGCTTACCCGAATCGTGGCGTGTTGATTGGTAGAGCTGATTTCAACGCGCATGCTAGTACTAGAACTGTGATGTGTATGTTGGAGAAAGCCAATTGTCAGCGTCAAGAGTTTCTCAAGCTTGTCGCTCCCGGCCCCATCATTCGGGTGGAAGATGGAACGCAACAGTTCTCCGCCTTCGCATGGCGGACGATAACGCCCATGTACCTTACACGCGACCTTATGGATTTTCTGCCAAAGCACCTCAATGCGATTTGGGAGCTCTTGAGCCGAGAGCATCCCGAGCTTGAAGATAAAATGAACAAGATTGTGGAGAGAGCCAAGGAGTATGGGTTCCCTCGATAAGGGGGTACGACGTGGCCGGCGGTCCTTCGGGATAACCGGCCTTTTTCTTTTCCAACTTTGTTAGACGCTAGAAACTAGCGACTCTCCCATCTAGTTGCCAGAAAGCTTGCCGTTTGCTACTATGGCCTGTATGACAGACGAAAGTATTAATCAAGAAATCATTGAAAACAAGCCCTACGAGCTGGCCTATTTGCTTGTGCGCGAATTGACCGATGAACTGGCGGTTGCCACAGTGACTGACATTGTTAAGCACATCGAATCACTTGGCGGTAAACTACTCGCTCAAGATGGGCCGGAGATGCGCGAACTTGCTTATTCCGTAACGCGCACGCAGACGGGCAAAAAGACCGAGTACACCCACGCTTATTTTGGCTGGGTACGCTTCGAACTTTCTGCCAAGGAGCAACTTGCGCTTAAATTATGGCTTGCAACGAACAAAAACATTTTACGCTCCATGACTATGAGTGTCTCACGCTCCACGCCTACCGCTCCGCTTCGCCGAGCCCCTCGTCGACCGTCAATCGTAAAAACCGAAGCCCCGGTACCGGAACTTTCAAGTGCCGAGATTGATGAGCAAGTGGAACGGTTAATTGCGACGACGGAGAAGATTTAATACGACACCAATACACGAATGAAAGCGAATGACACGAATAAAAAACCGAGCCTATTAGTACGATTTGCATATTAGCATCGACATACCATGTATTTGAATAAGGTGATATTGATCGGTAACTTAACACGCGACCCCGAGGTCAAAGCTCTTCCTTCGGGTATTAACGTGGCCACTCTCGCCCTTGCTACCAATCGTGTGTGGAAAGACAAGAATGGCCAGAAACAGGAAGACACACAATACCACAATATTGTTGTATTTGGTCGCCAGGCCGACACCGTGGCCCAATATATGAAAAAAGGCAGTTCGCTTATGGTTGAGGGTCGGTTGCAAACGCGAAGTTGGGAAGATAAAGCCGGCGGGGGGAAGAAGTATCGCACCGAAATCGTTGCTGACCGAGTTCAATTTGGTCCGAAGTCGAGTACGTACTCGGGTGGGGGAAGTGTCACTGGTCAGTCGTTTGAAGATGCCGAACCGAAAAGTCAAAAAGGGAATAACGGAGCCGGAAGTGCGGGGGGTGCCATTGAATATCCATCGGAAGATATAAATCCAGATGATATACCGTTCTAGTCAAAATTCTAACGCGAACTTTGAAAAAAGCATGAACACTGCTATCAAGCAGTGCCAGTTTTGTATGAACAACGCGCGTCATATTGATTACAAAGATTTGGATATCCTACGTAAATATATCGACCTACATGCTCGGGCGCAGAATCACCGTCGCACGGGTGTGTGTGCCCACCATCAGAAAAAACTTATCACAGCCATCAAGCACGCGCGACATATGGCCTTACTGCCTTTCACGGCGCAGTAAGTAATATCCAAGGTCCGACCTTGGGGGAGCCTTAAGGTCGGACCTTAAAATTTTAAAAAACGGCGCCGTGGTACTTTCTCTTGCGAGATTTCCTCACGATGCCGTTTGCGCCAATGCCATCTTCCGACACTTGCCACATATCAACTGTTTTGTCGTAGGATGCCGATAGGCGATGAGACTTTTCTTACCACAGAGAGGACACAAGCCACCCCTGTGGCAATACAAGCAAATCGCCTTACCCTCGGGGGTCCTTTTGGCCACCTGCTTCGTCTCGCCACACTTCGAGCACTCCTCAACCGGAACAAAGTGCTTTTGGTAGCAGTTCGGGCAGATCGCCTTACCCTCGGGGGTTCTTTTGGCCACCTGCTTCGTCTCGCCACACTTCGAGCATTGCTCAACCGGAACAAAGTGCTTTTGGTAGCAGTTCGGGCAAATCGCCTTACCCTCGGGGGTCCTTTTGGCCACCTGCTTCGTCTCGCCACACTTCGAGCATTGCTCTCTTTTTGACGGGTCCTTGCGTCGCTGGGATTGGTAGCAAGCCCAGCAGAGACATTTTGCAACGAGTTTCTTTTGCTTGTCGCAACTGGAACAAATTCCTGTTCTCACCGAGCTCTCCTTTCCGGCGCTTAGCCAAATGCCTTTCTATCACAAGACCCATTGTCTGTCAAATTTTATACCCTCTCAACATACTCTCCTGTTTCTGTGTTGATACGAATGGTATCTCCTTCGTTGATGAACAGGGGAGCGTTTAGTTCCGCGCCTGTTTCAAGTTTTACCAATTTTGTGCCGCCTTGGGCGGTGTTGCCCCTGATCGAAGGCGGAGCTTCCACTACTTTCAATTCCACTTTAATGGGCAGGCGCATGGAAATCATGCGTTCTTCATATATGACAATATCTACAAGCATGTTTACTTTCAGGAATCGTTTCTGGTCGCCAATCACTTCCGGGTCAAGTTTGAAACGTTTACTCGGGTCACTTGGTTCATTGAACCAGTACTCACCGCGATTTTCATAAAGAAATTTAGCCGGTCTTTTCTCCAATTCCGCTTCCTCCACTTTGTCGCTGACGTGAAATGAGGTTTCGGTTACACTGCCCGTAATGAGATTGCGCAACTTAGTGGCGTTTACCGGTTTGCGCTGTTGTTTGCGGAAAACGTGCGAAGAAAGCACTTCGTATGGTGCTCCTTCAAAAATAATGACCTTCTTCTCTTTGATCTCGTTATATTCGAGCAAGGGAGTAAGTAGTTAGTAGAAAATAGTAAGTAGTGGGGAATGAGGCATTGATACAAAAAGTTGCCAATCGGCAACGGAGCACAGTGTAGCAGATACACTTTATTTTTCAAGAGCTTGAACTTATTACTACATTATTGCAAAAGCCATAATGTTCTTATTTGCTCTTATTTGCTCTTATTTGCTAATTCAATTGAATTAGCAAATAAGAAAGGAGGGAATAAAAAAGAGCCCCGCCATGGCGGGGCTCGACTTAGCGACTCGGTTGTCACCACTTAGCAACCGCGCGACTCAGCCGACCTAGCAACTCGGTTACTATTGTTTAGTAACCGAGTTGCTAAGTCTCTTAAGTCAGCAGATTTAAAGTATGCAACCTTCCCCGCAAGTTGCGTGTTTGCATCATTGCACCTATAGTAGATGCATGGGATATCTCACAGATCCAAATCAGTCATATACGGAACGTACAGAGGAGGGGCAGATGAGCGACGAGACGGTTTTATCGGCGTCTATCAACAACCCCAGCCTTTTCGGTTTGATTGTTGACCGGTACGAAGAAGCTTTTCTACGCAAGGCACGCTCTATCCTAGGACAACAGCGCGTGGAGGTGGAGGACGTGGTGCAGGAGACGTTTACCAAGATTTATCTCAATGCCAACCGTTTCCGTGTGCAGGAAGGTGCGACATTCAAGTCCTGGGCCTATCGCATTCTGATAAATACAACCTTTACGTATTATCAGAAGTTAAAGAAGAAGGACAATTTCTTCGCCCAACTGGACGATGAAATATGGGCCATTTTACCGGACCTTAAAGGCGCCACCATCGAGAGGGACAGCACGCGCGACATGGTAGCTTCGGTGCTCTCGCGTATGCCCACTCAACTTGCTCGCGTTCTAAAGATGCATTTCATTGATGATTTGCCACAAAAGCAAATTGCCGAGCGTGAAGGTCTATCAGTGCCGGCGGTCAAGACTCGCATTCACCGGGCAAAGAAGGAGTTCAAAAAGTTTACCCGAGTACTTAATCCACCAGAAGTTACATAATCAGTTACATAATCACGAATAGTCCCAAAACCTAGAAACCTTTCTTGCGCGGTACGTATTATAGAGTAAGTGCTTTGGTGAAAAGAAAAAATAGCCGGATTATAAGAGCCCAAATCCCGTTAGAAGCCACGCCCACATCAGAGTAAATACATTTGAAATGCAAAAAGTCGATTATTACAAGATTATTAATTCAGTAGAGGCACGATCAATGGTCGTGAACCGCTTCTAAACGGGATGACACAACTAAAACAACAAATTATGCGTCGGGTGTATGTCATGTGGACCTTGCGTAAGTTGACGCGACCTCGCGCGTTTCAGGCCTATGTGCTTCTGATAGCGATCTATCAAGTGCTTTCCAACGTTTCAATTAGTAACGTGTTGCATAACGCGCCGGCCCCGGTACACGTTCGCACATTTATGACATTCGTTACCGGCGCTCTTTCGCACACCGGAATCGTGATTCAAGTTTCTTTGGCAATTGGCGCTATATTCGGATTATGGTTGGCGCGCGATGTCATAAAAAATATCATAAACATGCGTAGAGAAAATCTTCAAACTTCAAACGTGGACTGGTGGTAGAGGCGGGTGAGCCGTATGCGCTTGCCCCTTCAAACCAACAGTCGCGGGATTATCGGTAAATCAAAGGCACTCCATGAGATGGGAGTACCTTTCCCGTTAGAGAAAAAATAAATTATAATTCATAGATAAAGACCCAAAACCACGACATTTGCATGAATATTGAAGAACTAGAAAACATGCGGGCGGAGATACGCACAGATTTGGAGGAACTGATTGAGGAAAAGGAAAGTGATTTTGATGCGGATGATATTTTGGCGGTTATTTATGACGAGGAAGACAACGACGATTACCAGGAGCTTGTGAAGATGATTGATACAGGAGTAACGGAGCTTTCGCGAGACGACCTTGACTTACTGACCGATGCCTGGAATCATTTTCCGCACAAGGCCCTTGGCGGTAAGTCGCCTGTCGAACTGAGAGAGGAAACAAAGTTGCAAGAGAAAGATGGAACACTAAAAATACGTCCTATCGGAGATGGCGCGGCGCTCATTAGTGGTAGTCTGAATGGTCTGCCGGTCATGGAAGACGATGGATGCGATGTCTGTCTGCTCGACCGGCGATGTCGCGAGAAGGGACGAAGTCCGACGGCTGAAGAAATCAAGGTGGCCATGGACGAAACAAACAAGAAAAACAAAACGTAGCATAGCATACATACGACATACTGTAGTTTGTCAGTATGTCGTATGGAGGTTCGATGCCCTAGTTGTTACAAAAATTTTATTCTCCTGTTTCCGTGGACTGTTTTGCGGGAGATGCTACCGGGCCGGCGGAGAGGATGGCTTTTATCTTTGTGAGGATTTCCTTACGCAGCTTGGGATTTTCTTTCAGGAAAGTTCGAGTGGCATCGTAGCCACGACCGAGTTTTTCCTCCCCGTAACTATACGACGCGCCGGATTTGGAAATCACGCCGGTTTGTTCACCCAGAGCGATGATTTCACCCTCCGGACTGATACCTTCGTTGTACATAATATCAAACTCGGCTTGGCGAAATGGCGCGGCCACCTTGTTTTTCACCACTTTGGCGCGCGTGCGACTGCCCACCACTTCATCGCCTTTCTTAATCTGGTTCGTACGTCGGATGTCGATGCGCACGCTGGCGTAAAACTTCAAGGCCTTACCACCGGGCGTGGTTTCCGGATTGCCGAACATCACGCCGATTTGCATACGAATCTGATTGATGAAAATAACCACAGTTTTACTTTTAGCCACAATGGGTGTCAACTTGCGCAAAGCTTGGCTCATCAATCGTGCCTGCTTACCCATATGTGATTGACCCATATCACCCTCTATTTCATCTTTGGGCGTCAGTGCCGCCACGGAATCTACCACTACCACGTCAATTTTGCCCGAACGCACCAGCGATTCACAAATATCAAGCGCTTGTTCGCCGTAATCTGGTTGTGAGATTAGAAGTTCATCAATTTTCACGCCTAGTTTTTTTGTGTACTCCGGATCCATAGCATGCTCCGCGTCAATGATGGCGCATACCCCACCTTTCTTTTGGGCTTCGGCGATGACGTGGAGGGCAAGCGTGGTTTTACCGCTTGACTCCGGTCCGTAGATTTCAACAACGCGCCCGCGTGGAAGTCCTCCTACCCCAAGAGCGATGTCGAGACCCACCGAGCCAGTCGGAATAGCGTCCACCCCCACCTTCGGTCGGGTGTTGAGCATCATAATTGCCTCATCGCCGAACTTGGCTTGAATCATCTTAACCGTGCTATCAAGCTCGCCCACGGTTCGTCCACCGGCTTCTTTCGGCACATTCGTTACCGCCTCTTTTTCCGTTCGCTCTTTTTTCTTAATCATATTTTACTTTATTAGTAATAAATGCTTACTATCATTTGTCGCTTGGCTCCTGATAAACAACAGAAAGTTCTCGCCACTGCTTGCGTCCGAAACGATCTTTTGTTTCGATGTAAAAAACATTCAAACCGGTGGCCAAAATATATTCCCAGACGAACGAACCTTTCTGGTCCGGAAGAACTTTATCACCATCAATATATATGGCTGAAGCGCGAGGAGCACTGCCCACAATGCGCAGATGATTATCCGCCACGGTGGCGCCATTAATCGGAGAAAGAATATTAAGGGTTGTGCCGAAGATTAAATCTTTCGTTTGATAGAGGCCGTAGCCACCCATCACTAAAAGAAATAGTGTCAGGGCAAATACACGTACGCTATAAGCTAACCCTCGTCGAGTAAACCACTCCAAAAAATTAGTCCAGAGTCTTTTCATGTTCTCCCTTGTCGAATTCTTCGCCGAGTTTTTTGGTGGCTGGTAGACCTGTAGCGCCACCCGTAGCGCCGAACACTTCGCGAGGCTTGGCGCCGTCACCGGCTCCTACAATACCACGCTCCTCAAGTAAGTCGAGCAAACGGGCCGCGCGAGCATAACCTACCTTCAGTTTACGTTGGAGGAGTGATGAAGAAGCCTTGCCCATACTTACCACAATCTCGCGCGCTTGTTCAAACAACTCATCATCATCGCCACTGGCCTCGTCTCCAAAGAGGGTGTCGCTCCCCATGGCGTTGTTGTCTGATAGCGCCACCGGCTCGGTGATATTGATTTCTTGTGGCGCCTCGTCCTTAAAAGCATTAGCGAGGTACGACACGATTTTCTTGACCTCATTTTCACTGATATAGGCTGACTGAATGCGTTTGGGTTTGCTCATTTCACCGGAAAGATAGAGCATATCGCCGGAACCAAGAAGTTTTTCCGCTCCCGGCATATCAATAATTGTGCGCGAATCAATTTGTGACGGCACCTGAAGCGCGATACGCGAAGGCACATTGGCTTTGATTAGACCTGTGATGACTTCAGTCGAAGGACGTTGGGTGGAAAGGATAAGGTGGATACCAACCGCGCGCGACATTTGAGCCAGACGCACCACCGCGGCTTCAAGTTCGCGCGGATAAGCAGTCATAATGTCTGCTAATTCATCGATAATAATGACAATATAGGGCATGGTCTCGGGCAGTTTGTTTTCAAGAGCTTGTTGTTCATCTTCGGACAGCCCCTCGTTACTCTCGGCGCGAAATTTTTCTAACGCTGGCCGAAGAATATTTTCGTGATAAGACTGAATATCACGCACGCTCTCGGCCTCAAGGATATCGTAACGTCGCTCCATTTCCTTTGCTGTCCATTTCAGGGCAAAAATAGTTTTTTTGGCGTTGGTGACAACCGGAGTGAGAAGATGAGGAATTCTATTATAGAGTGTAAGTTCAACGCGTTTCGGATCAATCATAATAAAACGCAAAGCTTCAGGAGAGTTGCGATACAAAAGCGAAGCAATAATAGTATGAATAGCCACTGACTTACCGCTTCCGGTTGTGCCGGCAATTAGGGCGTGAGGCATCCTAGCTAGGTCTCCGAAAAGGGCAGTGCCCGTAATGTCGCGACCAAGTGAAATATAGAGTGGTTTGTTAGAGGTGGCGAAGTCCCTGCTTTCCAGGAGTGATCCGAGATGCACAATACTTTTAGTACTATTTGGGATTTCAATGCCAACGAGTGATTTGCCGGGAATAGGCGCCTCAATACGCAGGGGGTGCGCGGCCAGCGCCATGGAAAGGTCATTTTGCAAACCGACAATTTTCGAAAGCTTAACTCCTTCTGCCGGCTTTAAGGCATAGCGCGTGATTGAGGGGCCGATAATTATCTCGTCCATTTCCACTTCAATGCCGAAGTTAGCCAGGGTTCGTTTAATAATATTGGCATTGGCTTTTATATCGCCGGCCGAAGGTTTGCCGCTGTCCTTGTTGAGAAGTGAAAGTGGCGGGGGGGTGTAGGGTGCGCGACTGATACGACCAATGCCCGCGGCTGTCACTCCGAGTTCTTCTTCCTTCTCTAAACCAAGAGCTTGTTTTATCTTCTCTTTCGTACTCGTCTGTCTTTCTTCGGCAACAGTTTCCTCCCCATCGGATTCTTCTTCAGCCGAGCCACTGTCTTCTTCCGAAGTTACATCCAACTGAACCGGTAGAAGTGCCGCCCGCTCTTTCCTTCGCGCCTCTCGTCTTGCCATGGCGCGTTCCCACAATCCACGTAGCCAAGCAAATGAAATACGCGATTCAAATACGAGCAGAAGCGAAACCAAAAGTAGCGCCACCAAAAAGACTGCCGTGGCGTAGATACCAAAAAGTTTTATCCCGCCGATATATATACCATAACCAAAAAGACCGCCGGCATAACCCTGCGCCCCTGCCACTCCGTGGCCGAGCCCAAGTTCGATCAAACCAAGCCCTGCGATAAGAAAAAAAATACCACCTAAAGTATTAACGAGCATAAAACGAGGCCGGCCGGCGCGTAAGAAAGAAATCCCGAGCAAAATACCAAGCAGTGGCAATAAGTAATAGCCACTACCGAAAAGGTAAATCATGGCATTAAAAGCATAACCACCAACAATACCCGCCTTTTTAAATATCGCGAGCGTGAAGAATATCGAGAGCGCGAAACAAACAATACTCCAGATGGCATGCCATGTGGAATCTTTCAATTTGAAACGACCGGAAACGTCACTGTCGCGACGTTTGCCGTTACCTTTTCTCTTTTCTTCCATCGGTCTATTTTAGCAGGAAGCGGGGGAAGTAAGTAGTGGAGAAAAAGTAAATAGTAAATATCGGGGTGTGGGGAGATAGTAAATTTGAAATAGGAAATAGTAAATACTAGGGAGTAGGGGCAGGAGAAGACTCTAGTAGCCTTCCGATATTTCATTTTTAAAATTTGCAATTTAATATCTCTGGGACTATACTCAAGGTCACATTAAGACAAAGTACTATGACCGAGAAACCGAAAGAGACATTTCTTGTAAGGGACACACAAGGTGATTCCCTGACTATTGACAAGCGTCTTTTATTTTGTGTTCAAAAATCAGAGAAATTAGCCACTGCAATACATCGAGTAACAGAGTATCTCTCGGACACTGAACCATTAAGACTCGAGCTACGAAAAATAAGCCTAGTTATTCTAAGGGACATCACTCAACCCCTTGCGGAAAAAAATACCACAATCGGTGGACTTAATGATAGGATACGCGGCCACTATAATGAAATTATTGCTCTTTGTGGCGTGGCTCTGGCTTCAGGACAGTATTCCCAAATGAACTTTGAAATTATCAGAAAAGAATACACAGGCCTCATGGAATATGTGGATAACGAGGCCCTCAACGAAATGCGAAAAATGGCCGGAGATTTTTCGTCATTAATTGCCCCAAGAGAAGAACAACCGCTTTTATCCAAAGAATCTTCAATCCCAATTCTCTATAAAGGACATTATCCTAGTACAACGGATTTGTCCTATATAATGTCCCATAGAATTGGAGAAAAGGACAGAATTCCTATGAATTTTCATAGAAACATAAATACAGTTAAAAACGTTAAAAAAGAGGTTATTCTATCAAGGGAAAATGGTTTAAAGAGACAAGAGGCAATACTCACTTTCCTTAAAAAGACAGGCCCTTCCAGTATTGCTCTTATAGCCAAGGTAGTACCCGGTTGCGCGGAAAAAACAGTGCAAAGAGAGCTCAATAGACTTATAGGACAAGCTAAGGTGAAAAGAGGGGGGGAGCGTCGCTGGAGCAAGTATTCGATTCTTTAGACTCATTATCATAGACTTAGACTTAACCCGTGTGCATAAGGCCACATACACCGTGTTGACTTCGTCACGGTGATAGACTACTATTGATATAGGGTAATAGGGTAAGGACTGTGTTTTTACTCGGTTATCCACATTTTTTTGTTTTGTTTATGGTCCGAATAGTACTATAATTCCGGAGACGAGGCTTCACTTGTGTGTAAGTTTGGCCTCTCTTGTACGTCTCAAAAGGAGATATAGTGTATTTCGGTTTTAGTTATGTGAGGTTCTTTGACAAAGTCTGACGCTTAGATTTTTTCTAAGCTCAAAACTCCGATCCCGATGATTTTGTCGGGAGGTCGACAGTACGTCGGCCCTGAAAATGTTGGAGTCACATAAACTGAAACTCATAGTAAAGAAAGAAAGTTATTATCCGTCCACATCGAGTGGTTACGGATAATAAACCGAGTACTCTCGGAGTGCTTGGTTTTTACATAGGACTCACGTGGTTGGACGCAATTCGACCAGCTTGTGGCTAAGCGCTGTTTCGATGGAAATTATTTTTATCGAACAATGCAGTAGAGAAATGCGCCGACCACGTGAGTCCTATCCAATTATTTTGTTCTCAAGGTCCATTGTTCGTTTGTATGAACGATGAACATTGGTGAAAGTAAGTCGCACAACTCTATTTTGTTTTTTTGTTAGATTCAAAGCTTACCCCGTTAGCTTGCTACGGGGCTCCATTAAGGGAGGGTTTGGGAAACCGTTGGTTTCCCAAGATTCCAGCCGATATGGAGCGAAGCGGAATGAGGGAACGGCTTGCCGCGGGGTGGTTCATTCTTAAAGATTAACAGAAAGATACGAAAGATACGAGAATATGTGCGCGGTGGTGTCGGGCAGGTTTCGTTCCCGTTCGCTCCATAGTGTGTATGGATGTGTATGGATACGTCTCCGGTTTGACGCAGCAGTGTGTTCGATTATTAAGAGCAAATTGATATGCAAATTTTTAACTCCAAATTCGTGAAGATTGCAGCCACATTGGTTGCCGTCTTCGCTGTTGTGGCCGTCATGGCTCCATCTGGCGCAAACGCGAATGTGGTTTCATGCACCTTCACTCGAAGCCTTACGACAGGCGTAACGGGTGCGGATGTTTTGTGCTTGCAACAGTACCTAAATGGCGCCGGTTTCACCGTCGCTACTTCTGGTGCTGGTTCTCCAGGCAATGAAACCTCATACTTCGGGTCTCGTACCCGAGCCGCCGTGTCCACCTGGCAAGCCGCTAATGGCGTTTCCCCGACAGCCGGTTACTTCGGTCCTATCTCTCGCACCAAATACAGCGCCCTTCTCGCGGGCGGTACTGTCAGCACGGGTCTTCCAGTTGGTTGTACTTCAACCGCTGGCTTCAGTCCAATCACTGGCGTAAGTTGCGCCACTGGTGTGAGCACGGGTCTTCCAGTTGGTTGTACTTCAACCGCTGGCTTCAGTCCAATCACTGGCGTAAGTTGCGCCACTGGTGTGAGCACTATCCCAGCCACTGGTGGTGACCTTACGGTTACTGCTGGCGCTCAACCGGTGAACTCACTAGCTCCGCAATCGGCGGCGCGTGTTCCGTTCACCACCTTCACTCTTACCGCAGGCGCCTCTGATGTTACCGTTACTGGCGTTACCATACAACGCACGGGTCTTGCTAGCGATTCCGTTTTCTCCGGCATTGTTCTGCTTGACCAGAGCGGACTCCAAATCGGTAACGCAAAAACTCTGAATTCTAACCACATCACAACCGTTGGTGAGACTGTCACCATTCCTGCCGGTCAATCCCGCACCTACACAGTAGCCGGTAATATGGTTGCCGACAACTCGACTCGTGCCGGTCAGGTAGTGTCGCTCACTGTCACTGGCATCCAGACGACAGCCACTGTTTCAGGGACGCTTCCAATCACCGGTGCAAGCCAGACTATAAACGCCTCTCTTACTCTTGGTGCTGCGACTCTGCTTGTTTCCGCGTTTGACCCAAACGCCGCTACCACCAAAAACGTGGGTGACGTTGATGTTAAATTCTCCGGTGTGCGCGTGACTGCCGGTTCAGCCGAAGCAGTCCGCTTACGTTCGGTCCGCTTCAACCAGAGCGGTTCAGCGGGCGCTACTGACATGGCCAATGTGCGTGTCATAGTTGACGGCACATCGTATCCCGCCACTGTTTCTTCGGATGGTAAGTATTACACTGCCGTCTTCGGTACCGGCATAGTTCTCGACAAGGGTTTGTCAAAAGAGGTCTACATCATGGGAGACCTTATTGGTTCAGCTTCGGCAAACCGCACGGCTGAATTTGACATCTACAAGAATACCGATCTCTACTTGACCGGTGAAACTTATGGCTACGGTATCGTCGCCACTTCTGGCGGAAACTGTAATGCCACCGCTTCGACTGCCACGACTGCTTCCGAGTTCATTAACTCAAGCACTTCTTGCGCGTCGTCCGGCTCCATAGGTTCTCCGTTCTACAGTGCTTCGGTCATCACCATCAATGCCGGTTCTGCTACCACTATCACTAAGGCCAATGAAGTTCCTGCCGCGAATATCGCGGTGAACATTCCGAATGTGATTTTGGGTGGTTTCTCGACCGACATCAAGGGTGAGCCGATCAGTGTTCAGAGCATGATCTTCACTGTCTCTTCCACTTCGGCTACGGCTGGTGGTCCTCTTACGAGCGTTGCGATCTACGATTCAAATGGTGCGGTGGTCGCTGGCCCTATTGATGAAGCTGCTGTAGCAAATGCCGGCAACGGTTTGACCTTCACCGACACTGTCACCTTCCCGGTTGGTCGTCGCATCTACACCATCAAGGGTAAGCTTGCTTCCAACACGACAAATGGTGCTACTATTGTTCTCGGTGCAACACCATCTTCCGGCTGGACGAACGTAACAGGTCAAATAACGGGTAACTCCATTTCACTGTCCAGTAATGGTGTCTTCGCTATGAACACCATGACTGTCCGAGCCGCGTCTTTGGCAGTAACGGTTTCAACTGACCCTGTGGCTCAAAACGTAGTGGCCGGCGCCCAGAACTTCACCTTCGGAAACATCCAATTGGATGCTTCCCAGTCTGCTGAAGACATTCGGGTAAATAACCTTCTGGTCTCACTCACTTACAGCAGTACCACGGCCGCAGGTGACCGCATCAGTAGCTGTGTTGTCTATGATGGCGCTACCGCTTTGACGACCGGTTCGAATGTGTACAATCCGTCAAATGCCACCACAACGGCTCCGACGACTAGGACCTTTACTTTCGACAACGGACTAACGGTTTTGAAAGGCACGGTCAAGACGCTTGGTATCAAATGTAACGTCTCGAGTAGCGCCGAAGCCGGTGGCCGGTATGCCTTCGGTGTACTCACGGGCACTGGCGCGACTGGCGTCGGTAGCATCTCCGCTACCGGTTTACAGTCTTCGGGTACTGTTACTCCGACTGGCCCGACGAA
>Ga0209542_10007450_pt1 | contig 20809 bp, 19 predicted proteins | sample RifCSPhighO2_01_FD_184028 | JGI IMG/M metagenome (GOLD analysis project Ga0209542, IMG submission 184028) | Soil microbial communities from Rifle, Colorado - Rifle CSP2_plank highO2_0.1 (SPAdes) (version 2) | ecosystem: Environmental > Terrestrial > Deep subsurface > Rock core/Sediment ... | reverse complement strand
TCTCAAGCCGGGCGTTCCGCTTTCGGTAAAATACTGGAACGGAGAGGCTCATACTTATGAGACTCCCAACCGTTTCCGCGACCTTTTGCCCGGAGCATGGAAGAAAGTTGACGATCAGCTGACGGGTGTTCGCGAAGCGCTTGACCTTATGCGCCTGGACGAAGTGAAAATGGTAAGAGCCCGTATCGACCGCGAGACGGCAGAGCGGACCATTAAAGATCTTGAGGTAAAAGATGCCGCACTTGCGAAAGAAGCGCGGCTGACGCTTGAACGCCAGCCGGAAGAATGGACGCACGAACTTTGGCACATTGAAAGTGAAAAGGACGCGTTCAACTTCCTGACGTACAAGACCATTGAGATGATTTTCATCGAGACTGACAAAACATATATGTATTTCAGCCGCGAGGGAGAGCTTGTTATCCGCGATTCCCGGTTCCTGAAAGTCCACTATCGGAACAGCGATAGCGAGATCTTGTATCATAAGGATTTTATTTCCGGAGCTGCTCTTGAAAACATCGTCAACAGAGCGAAGAAGTACGCGCTTAAAAGGCTTATCCGGACTAAGGAAAGGGGTGTCAAGCTTGTCGACTTGTGGAGAGCTGTCAACGACGAGTTCAAGGAAAACGAAGACTTGCCGAACAGCACCAATCCAGACGACTGGGCGAGAATCATGGGGCGGAAAGGCCAGCCCATCGTACACGTTGAGTCAATGTCTGGTGAGGCGCGCAAGACTCAGTTCGACAAGGCCGTAGAAAAGGTCATCAATACCGGCCAGTATCTATAATATAATTCATCCGTCTCTTAAGGGGCGGATTTTTGTTTTGTTTGCGTTTGTATTTAAAACCCGCTATGCTCTACCCAGTCCATTGAAACTCAAACAAGGACGCTATGTCCCGAGAATCGAAAGCTATCCCGAAAATGATTGGCATCGAGAACGAATACGGATGCCTTATTCGGAGCAAGCTCGGAAATTATTATACTGATGAGGGTGGAGCTCCCTTTGTCTGGGGCTTTAAACCCGAATGGTTTTCATTCGCGCGCTCTGGCGCATGGGACCCAACCGCGCGCCTCCGCGACTCGCACATGTCGGATAATGATGCGCATGAATATTTCAAAGATACCAGATGGCAGAGTTTACTGAATTTTCTTATGCCCAACGGCGCTCGGTTCTATCTTGATATGGCGCACCCCGAAATTTGCATTCCTATTTGCAGAAATCCGCTTGAAGCGCTCCTGCATGACCGCGCCTGCGAATGGATGATGAACTTTATCCGCGAGAAACACTATGAAGTTTATGGCAATGAATATCGGCTGTTTAAGAATAATACGGCGCTTGGAGACGAATTGGGCGGCAGACGGTCTATTGATTCCGGGGTTAGTTATTCGACTCACGAGAATTATCTTGTCTCGCGCGGCGTTTCCATAAAAGAGCTTGTGGCAAAAGAACTTCCGTTTCTGGTAATTCGCACCGTTCTTACGGGGGCCGGAAAAGTATGGGCACAAAACGGACAGCCTCATGCAGATTACCAGCTTTCACAGCGGTCGGATTTTTTCGGGCATACCATAGGATTGCACACGACAGGCACGTCCCGTCCTATTAAAAATTTCCGCGACCACCCGTACGCAGACCACACGCGTTTCCGCCGTGTTCATGTTATTCCCGGAGACGGGAACATGTGCGAGATGGCGGAATTTTTGAAGCTTGGGCTTACCTCCATCATGTTTATGATGATCGAGGATGGTTTTCTTGACGACAGATTCTCACTCGTGAATCCGGTAAGCGATTTTCACCAAATATCGCGCGATATCTATTTCCGTGAAAAAATTCATTTGTCCGAAGGCGTTTCAAAGCGGCCCATCGACCTCATGAAGGAATACGCTGATCTCATGTGGGAGTATTTTGAAACATTCGGCATTCGGGATGAGATTTTGCGCATGGCCGTAACGGAAGCCCGTCGCCTTCTTGGGCTTCTTGATTCTCATATGGAGGATTGTTTCGGAGAGCTTGACCATGTAACAAAGCGTATGCTTATCGAAGGGGCAATTGAAAAAGGCAGAGTTTCTTCATGGAGGGATGCCAAGGCGAAAATGATGGATGTGCAGTATGCGAACATCAATCCCACGGAAGGCCTTTTTTACCGCCCGAAAACATATGCTCGGATGAAAAAGCTTCTGACGGAGGTAGAAGTTGAACGGGCTGTGTTCAGTCCCCCGCCGACGCGCTCGCGCTTTCAGGTCGAGGTCAATAAGCGGTTCGGCGTTGTTTCATGGGATTGGCAAAAAACGTTCATTGCCATGCGTGACAGACGGGAACTTTTTGTTGTTTGCACGGATGATCCGTCTATCCACTGGGAAAAGCTCGAAGGGCTTCTCTGCGATGACCGCGAAGAATTTTTCAATCGGTGCACCGAAGCGGGCATGACCTCGCCGAATTTCTTTCCCGCGAATATATCCGACTCGTATCGGTTTGTCGATACGGAAGCAAGCGAATTTTCCACTTCGACCGAGCAGGGAGGGGATTCTCTTAAGTGCCTGAAGAAGATGCGGGAGATCGAGGGCGATGAAGAATTTCTGCATAAAAAATGGCTTGAGGAACTGAGAAAATTTCTTGAGCAAAAAAAGGGCTTCTTGACAGAACGGGAGGATGAGGAGTAGTATTACGGGTGCAGATTTCTTTTGAGGAAACCGAAAAAACACGGAGGCGGCCATGGCCGAACAAAAGAAGATAAACCCGGAAGGCGAAAAGCCGGAAGAAGAAGCTTCGGAGGTTCCGGTAAGCCCCGAGCTTCAAAAGAAGGCTGAAGAGGCAAAAGAAAGACTTGATGACCTCATGGACGAGATTGACGAAATTCTGGAAGAGAATGCCGAAGAGTTCGTAAAGACATACGTTCAGAGAGGCGGAGAGTAGCTCCGCAATTTCCCCGCTTGAATAAAGCGGGTTTTTTATTGTTCAGAATATTCCATAGTTCCAGAGGGAGCGGAAGTTTCCATAAGTCGTTTTGTAGTCAGCGCCCAGTTTTAAGCGTCTAACGAATAGTATTAGTCATTCGGGGAATACAGAATTCCAGTAATGAGAGACGAGGCGGATAGCCATGTTCATTTTTATCCGCTTGTGCTACCGTCGAAACAGTACATTTCCAACAGCGGATATTTCATGGAACAAAAAGCTCCGCCCCGTATCGTAGGTCTTGAAACCGAATACGCCTTTACGCCGATTACCGACGGAAAATTTATTAATGATAGTTGGGGGTTCCCGTTGTTTTTTTTGAGGCTTTTTCCCAGCTCGTATCTGTGTACGTCTAACGACCTTTTCCTTTACAATGGCGCCAGGGTCTATATCGATACCGGCGGCCATCCGGAATATGCCACTCCGGAATGTCAGGATGTCGGAACGCTCATTCGTTACGATAAGGCGGGAGAGCGCATGATGGAGCGCGCTGAACGCTTTATGAACCAATGTTTTCTTCCTTTTGAAAACCAGAAACTTCTTGAGTGGATTCTTGAGTTTCACAAGTTTGCATCAGCCCGGGATCGCCTCAGATGGTGGTTTGAGAGCAAAAACTATCCCGTCAGGATTTATCGGAATAATATTGCCATAAATACTGTTTCCGGAAGCAAAATTGAGGGGCCGGTCTCGTGGGGATTCCACGAAAGTTATTCGGTTCCCGCAAAAATTCCGTGGAACCGGCTTGAGACAGTGCTTCTTCCGTTCCTTTCCACCCGCCAGATCTACGGAGGGGCGGGATGGTTCGGCCAGTCCGACGGGGTCATGGAATTCTGGATGTCCCAGCGAGCCTCCGTTATGTATCTGAACTCAAACCACCAAACAGTAAGCAATCGCTCGGTTCTCAACACAAAGAACGAACCGCTTTCCGATAAAGATGTTTATCGCCGCCTTCATCTTATTATGGGAGACTCCAACATGTCTCCGTGGGCGACGTGGCTTAAGGTAAAAGCAACATGCATCGTTCTTGATATGCTCGAAGATGAGGCGTTTCTTGCCGGCATTAATTTTAATTACGATAATGCCGCCGGCATTATGCGAATGGTTGCGCGCGATATCTCATTCAACCGCACATTCCAGTTCGGAGGACGGACGCATACGGCTCTGTCCGTACAGCGTTTTTTCCTCGATCTTGCAAAACGTTTTTATTTTGGGGAAGAGCGCATTGAAGCCGATGAAGAAACTAGAGAAGCTCTCGCGTTGTGGGAATTTGCGCTTGATCGAATTTACGCGCTGGATATTTCAGTTCTTTCTCCCTATTTCGACAACTTTGCGAAGATCCATATTGCAGAGGCCATGCTGCACAAGCGGGGAATAGAGACACCGAGATACCCGGGATTTCTTAGGTCATTTCGCGTCAATTCCGAAACCGCAACACGTCTGAAAGGATTTGATCTCTCGTATCACCGGGTTCTTTCCGAAGAAAGTTCTTTTATGGCATTTCAAAAGAGCCGTTCCTGTCGCGCTCTAAAAGAACAGGCGGAGCGCACTCTTCCGTTTCTTGCGCGCGACCTTGTTCCCGCAGAGGCAATAGAACACTGCTGGTGGAATCCGCCGCCCGGAAGGGCAACATGGCGATACTCACTTATCAAAGCGGCAGAAGCATATCAGGCCCTTCGTTCGGTGCAGTACATTTCGCTCTATTGGGATAAAGGCTCTCTCGTAGATATGAACACTATTCCGATTGCAACGTTCTCAAATGACGACCCGCACAGAGAATCGACCGAAGAGCTTACAGAGTTTATCGAAAAAATGAGCGACCCCCCCGCTTCTTCTGTGTAGGGGGTTTTTGATTGTTTGTTTTAAAATGCCTTGAAATCGCCGTTTTTTTCACTATGATGGAAGGAGGCTGATCCTAAGAAATATGCCGGAATTATGAATGAAAAATACTATTTAAAATATGGAAGTGCCTCGGATGCTTCTCGGGCGCGTGACCGCGCGCTGTATAGATTGCTTGAGATAATTCCCGGAGCGCTTGCGTGGATAACGCTTCTCGGAATACTTGTTGTTTCAAAGTTTGCTCCGCTCTTCGCAAGTTTTTTCATTATCGCATTCGACGTCTATTGGCTCATTAAGACGGTTTTTTTGTCTCTTCATCTCCGGGCTTCATATCGTCACATGCAGCAGAACGCCGGAGAAGACTGGCTTGCTAAATTAAAAGAAATTCCGCATCAGTCGTATCGTGTCCCGGTACCGCTCTGGTCCGATGTGTGGCACCTGGTCGTTCTTCCGTTTTATAACGAGCCGATCGAGATTGTTCGCGATGGTCTTATCGCAATTTCGAGAAACGACTATCCAAAAGAAAAAATGATCGTAGTGCTTGCCGTTGAAGAGCGCGCGGGAGAAGAGGTGCGTACTGCCGCAGAAAAGCTTGCAAAAGAGTTCGAACCAACATTTTTTAAAATTACTCTTTTTGTTCATCCGAAAAATATCGAAGGAGAACTTCCGGGAAAAGGCTCGAATGAAACATGGGCAACGCGCATGGCAAAAGAAAAAGTTATCGATGTTTTGGGCATTTCGCATGAACGCGTCATTGTTTCTTCGTTTGATATCGATACAAAAACATTGCCCGGATATTTTTCCTGCCTTACGTATCATTATTTAACCGCCGAAAGTCCGCTTCGCTCTTCGTATCAGCCCATTCCGGTCTATAACAATAATATCTGGTCAACCCCCGCTTTTTCACGGGTTGTTGCGACATCAGGCACGTTCTGGCAACTTATGCAGCAATCGCGTCCGGAACGTCTCACAACATTCTCTACCCATTCGATGCCGCTCGTAGCGCTCATCGATATGGATTATTGGCACGTGAATATCGTCTCTGAAGATTCGCGCATTTTTTGGCAATCTCTCTTGTATTATGACGGCGACTATCGCGTCGTTCCTCTCTTCTATCCTGTCTATATGGATGCAAATGTCGCCCCGACATTTTTTGAGACTGCGCGCAATGTCTACAAGCAGCAAAGGCGGTGGGGATGGGGCGTTGAAAATCTTCCGTATACGTTTTTTGGGTTCACTAAAAATAAAAAAATACCGTTTCGTAAAAAAGTTTTCTATCTTTTTAACCAATTCGAAGGGTTTTGGTCATGGGCGACAAATTCATTCATTTTATTCCTTCTTGGGTGGCTTCCTCCTTTTGTGGGAGGGAACGAGTTCGGTTCTTCTGTGCTTGCGTATAATCTTCCGTTCATTACGCGAACTCTCATGACGCTTGCGATGATTGGCATGGTCATGTCCGCCATTATTTCGACTTCTCTTCTTCCGTCTCGTCCCTCGGGACACCCCGTGAGGAAATATCTTTGGATGGTGCTTCAGTGGGCGCTTGTTCCGGTAACGATCGTTATTTTTGGTTCAGTTCCGGGACTTGAAGCGCAAACACGCCTTATGTTCGGGAAATATATGGGCTTCTGGGTTACTCCGAAGTTTCGGAGGAACTCAGAAGCGGGCTAAATAAAAGCAAATAATTTTGCTTTTAGTTAACCCTGGAATTTGTCGAGGAGGCAAATTTTTGGGTTACGCCAAAGTGGCGTGAGCAAAAAACGGGCGTGTAGAAAGCAAATGACTTTGTTTTACCCGAAACGATTGACTTTTTTAGAATTTTCGTTATAATCTCATGGCAATAAAAAAGCAGGTTTTACGCAACGTGTCGCGAAATATGCGTGCATGTCCTGGAGGGGAATAAATTAAACTATTTCTAAGGCGTTTGAAAATATGACCAATAAGAAGTACTGTTACGAAAGACCGTTTGGTCTCTCTGGACAAGTAACAAAAATGCCGCTTTTGAGGCCAAGTGTGTGCTTTTTGTGCAAAAATCAGCTATTTGCCTAGCAGCTTTAAAGGATAAAATATCAATAATTGTAACCTTTTTAGGGTTCCGGGCGTCTTAAAAAATAGAGAAAAAGTACTTTTTAAGACATTTCGAGTCCGGAATGGTCATATAATCCAGATGACGAACTTCCTCGAAGAAAAGGAAAATTTGGACGAAGGGCAAAGTATGCAGGACGAAGTTATTCTTGAGGCGTCCCAGCGCGACCCTCGGCTTTTCGAGATACTTGTACGCAAATATCAGGCGCCATTCTTCCGTACCGCGCTTAGGGTAGTTCATAACAGACAAGATGCGGAAGACGTGGTTCAGGAAGCGTTCCTCAAGATATATTCGAAAGCGCGTCTTTTCAAAAAACGCGAAGGAGCATCTCTCAAGAGCTGGATCTACGCGGTTCTTGTGAATACTGCAATCTCGCACATACGGAAACACAAACAGGCAAAATTAAAAGAACTTCAGTGGGACCCGGTTCTTGACTCCGTTCTGCCTGATCCGGAAGGGCTTCAGGAAATAGAAAAACGGGAAGTGCAGTCGGTGCTGGCAGGCATTTTAACCGAACTGCCAACTGAATTGAGAACCGTGCTTGAGATGAGATACTTTGAGGACGAGTCGTATAAAACAATCGCAGCGCGCACGAACATATCGCTCGAAAATGTGAAGATACGCATTCATCGGGCAAAAAAGGCAGCGCGAGAAATTTTAAGCAATCTTGTATAATAAAATCCAGAAGTTTTTAATCCGCCACAGTAACCGCACTATAGGCCGCTTCCGGTGAAGGGAAAAAGGCCTGCATGTAAACATATAAATATAAAAAAGAAGTATGGAACACACAGAAGAACAAATCATGTCGAAGATAGAAACTGACACCTTGCGCAAGCGCATCATGCGTCAGGTATACACACGGTGGCTATTTACGCGGAAACTTCCACAAGTGCTTGGAGAGATGGCTGTCATTACGCTTCTTGTTGTTATGGCGGAGTCCCGCATTTCGTTCGTGTCCGTTGTCCATAATGCCATTGCCGCAAGTTCCGGTCCGGGGTCTCTCGTTCAATTCTTTTTGAACGCATTGGTACAAACAACCCCCGGCGTCAAAATGCTCGGCGCAGTGCTTGCAACGCTCGGTATCATGGTTGTGCGCGACGTGTACTCGACGAAAAAATACAGCAGCGCATGGGATATGAGTTAATTCAATTAACACACCGCAAAAATCGTCCCGATGTACATCGGGACGATTTTGTTTTTAAACTCAAAATTTTTGTAACGGGCAGCGGGAATGCTGTGCAATAAGGAAGAGAGAGGATGAACCCTTTCTCAATATCAAAGGTTGTTTGTTTATAGCGTGCAAAACGCCGCCGTACCATACGGCTGTTTTTGTGTTTTTTAAAGGTGTTTTGGGCGCCGTAAAAACTCCAGGTATTTAGACAGAAAATTTTTGGCGAGGTCAAGACGCTGTGGGTATAACTTTGCTATGGATGCCCTGTTTCGTATGATACTGTAAAAAAACAAGTTCGTTGAAAAATACCTGGGGCGAAAGGTGAATTCCACCATCGGCATTGGAGTACGCTATGGTTTTATAAGCGTTCTCTCGGCGTCGTTTATGCAGTTTATCCTTACGTTTTTTGGAGTTATTCCCTATCAGGCTGGAAGCATTCTCTCCATATTTATTTCTCCAAAAGTTTTATTCGGTGAAAGTACTCCCCTGCTCGTTTTTTTTATGTGGGTCGTTGTCTTTGCTCCAATCACGGAGGAACTTATATTCCGGTTCATCCCGATACGATTGACCAAATATTTTTTTGGAGGGCGCGGAAGCTTTACTGCTGTCCTTTGGACTGTCATCATTGTTTCTTCGATAGTGTTCGGCTATGCGCACGGCTCGTGGATAAATATATTTATTCAGGGAATTTCGGGCGTTATTTTTTCCTGCGCATTTCTGCGGGGCGGATATGTGTGTTCCGTTACGGCACACGCTACTCATAATGCCTCTATAATCCTTGTTGCTGTTCTTTCCAGCTTTTTATAAGACAATTAAAAGCCCCGCTTGAAGCGGGACTTTTCTTTTCATCTTAATTGAGCGCCTATTCCATCTTTACGCGGATCTTTTGCACGACGTTTTTATTTTTCTTCGGAAGTCGTACGGATAGAAGGCCGTTTTTTAGGGAAGCCTCGCACTTATCGGACTCAACTTCTTCGGGCAAAATGACGGAGCGGGAGAATGCTCCCCAGTAAAGCTCGCGATAATAATAATTTTCTTCTCGTATGCTCTCGCTCTTTCTTCTCCGGCCTCGTATGGTTATCATGTCGTTCGTGATGGAAACATCAAGGTCTTCGGGTTTTACCCCGGCAACGGTCGACTGAATGACGATATAGTCGCTGTCATCGTAGATATCGACGGTCAACTGGCCTTCAACTTCGCTTTCTTCTTCGCGGGACTCTTCCGCTGTTGCCGACTCTTGCCGCAGGGGAATATTCTCGGTTTCGTACTCGTCTCTCTCCTCATTTCGTGGGAGGGTTTTTTTTTGCACCGGGGCGCGCGCTGAAGAGAGTGTGCCGCCCTTTGCGCGAAGCGGTCGGGCAGGGGCAGACGCGAGCGTTGGAAGGTCCTCCGGCTCATCTGCCGGATCAATCGTCTTTCGTTTGAGAAGCGAGTGGTTTACAGGGGTAAACTTCGTTCCGTCGTGCATGTCGACTGGTTCTTCTTCGGTGCCTCCGTTATCCTGAATTTTTACGCTTCCTGTGAGTCGTTCAAAAAATGATCGGGAGTCGTTTGCCATAATGTGTGACGCGAAAACGCAGGTACTTTGATCAAAACTCAAAAGCACGCTACGTTTGCTTTGTTGGGTTATTTTTCATTTTTAACTGTTCGAATTCTATCAGGACTGTGAGCGTCATCATCGAAAGGAGGACGATTAAAAGATCGATGTTTGTCGGCAATAGCTCTTTTTTAATTATAAGATAGTTGAATGACGTATGCAATAAAACCGCAAGAACGATTCCAATGGCCAAAAAATGGTGGCGGTAATGCGAAAAGAACGCGCGCGCAAGGAAATATCCAACGATGCCGGAAGCTGTCGCATGCAGTAGATTTGCTCCAATGAAGCGGTTTGCGGTAAGCTGCAACCCGACATCAAAATTCTTTGCTAAGTTAGGAACGATAAAGAGGGCGTTCTCAAGAGCCGCAAATCCCAGGGCCGAAGTTATCATGTAGATCATTGCGTCTATCGGCTCGTCAAACTCCGGACGGCGCAGAACAAGTATTTTTACGGCTCCGTATTTGAAATATTCTTCAATAAAAGCAATTCCCAGAAAAACAAGGAATGGCAAAGCAACAAGCGTTAACGAAGGGAACACGAACGGAAGAATTCCCTCAAAGCAGGGGCGCGCGAGGTCGCCTGGAACCTGGCAGTCCCCGAATAAAAGAAGCTCCGCGACGATGGAAAATACCGCTGAAATCATTCCTCCCACGAACACAAGAAATAGCAATCTTTTTGGCTCGGGCCGCGAGTCTTCGCGCAAATAGAACGCAAGCCAGATAAAGGCAGGAAGAAAACTTATTATGATATACCACGCATTTGTTGAGAATACGGCTGCCATGTTTTGAATAATCCAAACCCCAAGATACGCTATTCATCCTATATCAGCGCACCATTCCGTCTTTGGTATCTTAGTGCTTGCGTATTATAAATTTCTACTTAACCCAGTATTTTTTCTTTATTTCTTTATCTCGCGACTCCTCAATCAATTCTACCCTTTCTTCAGCTTTTTTACGAAGTTCTATGAGTTCGGTTTCGCTCATTTTGTTCAGTTCCTCTATTCGTTTCAAAAGGAGTTCTCGAACGTTCTTCTTCGGCTCATCCAGCACTTCTTCAAGCAGCGCCTGCAACATGTGGCCGATTTTTGGTCCTGCCGGAACACCGAGAAGTTTTTTTATGTCTTCGCCGTTTACCTTGAGCATTCCGACGCTTACCGCTTCATGCTCCCGGATTATTTTTTCCACGCGATACTGAAAATGACGAAGCCGGTAGGGTACTGCCTTTGGAACGCCCGAGCCGATGCGGTCGCAAATTCTCACCTTCACAAGATCCTCTATATTTTCTGCGCCGATGTTTCTGATGAGGCGCCTGATGGAAGAATCGGTCGTATACCCTTCGCTCATATCGGCATCCTCCGGGTCTCTGGGGTCCGGCTTTTCATTCAGTTCTTTCCGTATCTCTTCTTCCACGTCCTTGCGGAGCTTGTAGTTAAAAAGATGCCATCTGACAAGTTTTGATACCTTTTCACAAACATCCCGCGGAAAGCGCAGACGGGTCAATATCTCGTAGCCCATGCGCCCCCCTACGACGTCATGTCCGTAGAATGTGGAATTCGGCCCCTCTCCTTGTTTGGTGTGGGGTTTTGCGATGTCGTGAAATAATGCCGCAATGCGAACCGTCGGGCTCCAGTTCTGGCTTACCGCGTATTCAAGCGCTTTTAAGTTGTGATCCCAGACAGTATAAATATGGTGTTTATTTTGTGTAATGCCGTATCCATCAAGAAGCTCCGGCAGAATGAATTTGAGGAGCAATGTCTCGCGGAGAAGTTCTATCCCCTCCTTTGCGTTTGGAAGAGAAATAATTTTTGTGAATTCATCGCGTATGCGTTCTTTTGATATTGCCTGAAGCCAGGGGGCATTCTTCTTAATGGCTTCAAGCGTTTCTTTTTCAATTTCAAACCCAAGACGTGCCGCAAAGCGGACAGCACGAAGCATGCGCAAAGCATCTTCTTCAAAGCGCTTTTCCGGTTCTCCTACCGTGCGAATTGTCTTTTTTTCCAGATCTTTTTTGCCGCCGAACGGATCGACGGTATCGCCGTTAACCGAAAGGGCTATCGCGTTTATCGTAAAGTCCCGCCTTGAAAGGTCTTCTTCGAGTGTTGCGGCAAATCGTATCTCGTCAGGATGGCGCTTGTCCGTATAGCTCCCTTCCGCGCGGAATGTCGTAACTTCAACTTCTTCAAGCGACTGCTCGGCAGAGCCGGTTTTTACCGTAACGGTGAGGAATTGATTTGCATAAAAATTTTCCGGAAAAATTTTTTGTATTTCTTCCGGTTTGGCGTTCGTCGCAATATCCCAGTCGTCAGGTGTTCTTCCCAACAACAAATCGCGTACGCATCCGCCTACGGCATATCCTTCAAACCCGGCTTCTCCAAGCTTTTCGATAATATTCCGAACACTTGCCGGTATTTCTGTTTTTATTTTTTCGTCGGTTCTTTTCATATGCAAGTATCTTTGTTTTATCATATCCGGCGGCAAAAATCATCAGGCTGTGGTTTCAGCCGGCTCGCTAAAAAAAGAAAAAGCCCGTATGGGCTTTTGTATAGCAGGCTACCTTCTTGCCCGCGGGCGTGGGGCTTCGTCAGGGGATGCAGCTACGTCCTCGGATCCGGGAGGAGGTGGCGTGGACGCAAAGTCCTTTTCAACGTTCCTGAACACGTGTTTCGAGATATTGTCGAGGAGGTTTGCGATACGGTAGTAGATCTCCCTGAAGAGCCTCTTAATTGGGTCGTTGATGACTGTCCATACCAAGCTCCATGGCCAGTAAGTCATCCACATGAGAACACGGGACTTGTGACTATATGCCTTCGGGCGGATGTTTTTGGGTCTGACGTCGTCAGGACGGATGTACTCGTCGGACATCGGCCGGTAATATTTGCCGACGTTTGCAGTCCATTCAGCCTTCAACGCGTCCGGAATTTCTTCTCCCCTAATTGCGTCGACATTCTTTTCCCGGAGGAATACAAGTTTAGCATTCTCATATCTGTCGAGATGGCGATGGACAAAAAACCACCACTTAATAACCGACCAAACCGTGCCTGCGACAAAATAGAGTCCACCATACATGAGCATGGTGCCCAGATTCTCCCAAACATACCGGAGGATGTTGATTTCCACCAAAAACTGCATGACAAGAATTGTTCCAATCACTGTGAAGGACGCGAAAAATCCTTTTTCCCACTCAATCCAGATGAACATGGAAACTGTGAGCACGCCCATGAGAATCCAGAAGCCAAGTGTGCCAAAAATCAGGAATTCCATGTGGTTTTTCCTCGTTTGTGGTTTGAGATAAAAAAGAACAGCACTTTTATTGATACAGGCATTCTATACCGGCGTCAAGAGCCGTTAGGGGGTGTTCTATTGAAAAAACCTATTTTTATGGTACTTTATGTGCATATGCCATCGCAGTGAAGCGCCTGCCTGTCGTACTTGCCTCCGTAGTGAAATGGATATCACACCAGCCTTCGAAGCTGTTGTTGGGGGTTCGAATCCCTCCGGAGGCACAGAGCAAGGCAGGCAGGGATATCACGACTGCCCATAGGTTCAAATTTTGCTTGTCGTCCGTAGCCTTGGCGGAGGACAGATTGAAGAAAATTTTTTAATTTTGGGAAAAGAATACTATTCAATCTTTTAGCTCTATTGGTTCTCACGACTCTAGTTGATTTGCTCCGCGGGACGGCCTTCACGTCATGGACTATTTTCTTTCAAGGAGCACATCCACAATACATTCTTTTTTGAAATTGTCAGTTATGATCAAACAACATAAAAAAACAAAGCTTGCTGTCGGCACGATACGGCACCTGCAAGAGTATGTTAGAGGAAAAATAAAAGAGAGGGGGTTTGAGGACGAAACGCTTCACGAACGGCTCCTTTTGCTCACAGAGGAATTGGGAGAGATGGTGCATGCCTGCAGGAAAATATCCGGGATGAACGTTGACCAGCATCGGGAGATTACAAATAAAGCGGGAGAAGAGGTTGCAGATGTTCTCAATATGGTTTTTGCCGTGGGTATTGAATTGGGCCTTGATATTGAACATGAGTTTTTTGAAAAAGAAAAGAAAATAGACAAGAGGGTTTATAAAAGGAGCTCTAATAGTTCTTAATCCTGGTAATTAACAATCTCGCGCCCTGTCTTTTTTGTTTTGCCGGGGAGTAGCTTCGGTTCAATCTTTACAAACGCGCAATATAAAAAATACCGGTATTCGCCGGTATTTTGTTTATGCCTGATGTTCTTTAAACCCTTCTGATTTTTCAATTTTTTCTTTCGCTCCCGGGTTATATTTTTTCTCAAACTCCTGGTAATTCGATACTCCGACGGTATTCATGAAGCTTTCCATGGGGTGTCCGGAAAGCTCGCTTTTGAGCCCCCGCAGGGCGGATGTTGCTTCACGAGCAAAGAGAGACGCGAGGGTATACGTATTCGCAGAGTTTGAAAGGAGCGCGGGGTATGTCGCAAAACGGAATTTATATCCCATGCTCGCGAGCGAATCTTCCGTAAGTTCGCTTCGGAGCCACATATCCTTCGTAAAGGATGGAGAGATGTTGAACGCAAAGAATGCTCCGGGATGCTGGCTTCGCACATTATCCGAAAATGCTTTTGCGCTTTTACTGTCTGCATTCGGAAATTCGCACCACACCATGTCGGCTCCCGCATCAAGATACGCAATTCCTCGCCGGACAGCCTCGTCGATGTCTCCGCCAATTTTGGAGTCGATCGTTGCTCCTGCCGCGGAAAATGCGTCAGTTCGGGCAATGATGATACAGTGCCCGCTCAAATGGTTCCGGATATCAGACGCCGCCCGGAGCTTGCCGGCAAATTCATCAATTGGAATGACTTCCTTGCCCGCGATGTGTCCGCATCGCTTCGGATAGCGCTGGTCTTCGAGGTGAAATCCTGCGACTGAAGTTGTTTCAAGAAGGTCCGTTACGGTGCGCACAACATTATGAACCGAGCCGTAGCCGTCGTCGATGTCTGCCACGACAGGCAATGATGTTGCTTTCGTGATAAGGCGTATATGATCCACCATTTCAGGCCCTGAAAGGATTCCCATGTCGGGCCAGCCACGTAGTCCTGCCGCGGAATATCCTCCCGCGTAAATACATTCAATACCGGCTTTTTCTGCCGCGATGGCATCAATTGCGGAAGCGACTCCAAAAGCGAATACGCCCTTCGGACGGTTAATAAGGTCGCAAAGCGGTTTTGCTTTTTTGTTGCGTAACATGTGTATCCCTCTTGCGGAACAGCGGAATTTTCAAAGATATACTAAAGAATATAGCACGCAAAAAAAAGAGAGGCAAGAATAGCTTCGCGCGGGCTTTTTCAGCAGTTTTTTGAAACACTTGACATTTATATAAAAAAGTAGTATAATTAACGTGCATAGAATTGAATATAAATGGCTTTGAACTGTTGGAGAGTGCAAAGTCGTTTGCTCATATTTTTTAGACATTTTGGCAAACGGCACGGACTCTCCGGGCCGTTTATCGTTTCGAAGGTTTCTTTTGGGTCCGTTTCTCCAACATCCGGACCCAAAAGAAGCTCTTTGAGAACAACTCGAAAACAAACAACCTATTGGTGCGCTAAAATGGCGCGGAGGAACCACATGCTCGACTTTGTCTCCGGATTCGTCCGTACGACGGTGGAGTATAAGGGCTGGGGGTTAAACCTTCTTACCGTCTCATTTCTCGCAACCGTTTTCTTCAACGTGCTTGAGGCAATGAGCTGCATGAAGCAGGCCGGCGCAATCGCGGCCCAAAAGTCACGGATGTCCGTTTCATCGAACATGATGGCATACTTCGCAGTTTTCCACGCTGTCATCGGTGTCTACGGTGTTTACGCAAACAGTCTCGTGGCAATCTGCAGCGGAGGACTCACATTTTTTTATCTGCCAATATTGAGGGCCATGAAAAATATCGGCGGGTTCACGCGGGCAGAGAAGAGAACTATGTTCATCTTCTCTCTCCTTCTTCCGGCGGTGATATTTCTACCGTGGAAGACGCAGATTTCCGCCGTAACTTTCGTGGGCGCGTCCTTCGCGTTCTCCCAACTGCCCTGGCAGATATGGAAAGAGAAGAGCCGTGGCGTCGTTCAGATGAAGCTTGTTTTGGTCTATACCGCCTCTACCATGTTCTGGCTGTTTTACGCCTACACGGGAGGGGACATGCTTTTCAAGACGTTAACGCCCGTGAACCTCGCTCTTTGCTTCGCAACAATCGTCCTCTGGCTCGAGTACCCGAACCGGCAAGACGCGAAGAACTGAACAAACCAACAACCGAATGATGGGAGGTTGCCGAATGGCAGCCAAGATTCAGCAGGGCACGATCAAGGAAGTCGAGGTAGTCCACCGCAAAACCCTTTCCACGTTCGACGGTTACCAGCGGTATGCCCGGATCGTTGTCTGGGCAACCACGGAGAATGGCAAGCACGTCTGGGTTCGCACTGTTGAAGGTGGCCTTGACCCTCTCAACATCGGAATCAAGGTCGCGATGGCCCAAGAGTTTTTCAGCAAGCTCGTCGGCAAAAAGATCCGCTTTCACAAGGACTACGACGGAGAGAACGTATTCTTTGCCGAGCAGGATTCCCTGCCCAAGAAGTACCTGGCTTCCTACCAGGAGATCAAGAAGGTGATGTGGAAATGGGTTCAAACGAAACATGCTGGAGAACTCGAAGATCTGTGCAAGAAACGGTCTGCCAAGGCGGCGGCGACGAGAAAAGTCAACGCTGAAGCAGACGAGGCCTCAAGGAAGCGATGCTCTATCGAGCTCGGTTTGCCGAATGATTCATCCTGGGCGCTGATCAACCGTGTGGCGGAAAAAGACCGAAAGGAAAGAGAAGAAGCACGACAGGCTCAAGACGAGCTCCGGCGTAGTAATGAGCTCGAGGAGCGCCGTAAAAACGCACTCCACCTCGCGTTCAGGAAGGGCTACAACCCAAAGCGGGGAAACGAGCAGTGGGAAGCGCACGCGGATGGCCGGAAATTCGTTCTTCGGCGGGAAGATTCCTATAACCCGTCGGAGGCGGCAATCCCAGTTGAAGAGGTTTTCGACCTTGTGCCTGGGCGGATTACACTCGTCCAGCGTATTTGACCATTGCATCAACCAAAACCCGAAGCAAGAGGAGAAGACCATGCCAATGGAGACGGTAAACGTAGTCAAGGGCGACAAGATGTATGTAGCGCTGTATACGGACTACCTGCCCGAGAGAGTGTCCGCGTGCTCTCTCGGAGTGACCAAGGACGAAGCTCTTGGGCGGCTTCTCACGGCAAACGGCGAGTTTCTCGCCTTTGTCGACGGCCGGATGGTGGCTCATCCAAACCTCGTCGTGCTTTGTCCCCGCTTGGCGCTGTCGTCTGTGACAGTCACTGCTAGTGGGATGCTTGCTCCCGAGAAGGTTTGGGAAGAGCGCAGGCTGTAAACCCGAAGCAAGAGGAGAAGACCATGGCGATTCAGAAGGTGGTTGTGAGAAAGCTCGGGGATAAGGATTATATAGCTCGTTTTCTTCCGGAGAAGTCCGGCATGTACTGCGGGGGTGGTTTGACGGAGGACGAAGCTCTCGGCCAACTCGTAAGGAGAAACGCCAAGTTTCTCGACTTACAGGTTGAGATTGAAGTGGAAACAATCCCCAGCCACTTCTAGCCACGCGGGCCGAAAGAAAGAAGTCCAGGAAATTCAGGTGATAAACCCGAAGCAGAAAACCCCGTTCAAACGGAACAACGTTTGGATGGGGCTTTTTTAATTGTAAAAAGGCCATTTTTGCGATACTTTTAGAATATGGCTATCGATATACATGAAAGATTAGAAAATATTTTACGAATTTACCCTCCGCGCCTCGCGGCGCTGAAACGTCTTGGCATTGAAACCGTCCGTGAACTTTTATATTATTTTCCTTCCCGCTACATTGAATTTTCCGGTTTGAAAAAAAGCGGCGAACTTATTTCCGGGGAGCATGCATCTTTCGTTGGCGTTGTTGTATCAGCCGGTTCGGAACGGTCGTGGAACAAGCGCATAGGTATTGCAACCGCGCGAATTTCTGATGAAGCCGGCATGGTAAAGGCCGTGTGGTTCAATCAACCGTACATCGCAAGTAAATTCAAGCCGGGCATGCGGGTTCTTTTAACAGGAAAAGTTCTTGAACGAAAAGGCGAATTGTATTTCGGGAATCCGAAGTGGGAGGCAATCGGAGGGGAGGGCTTGAGCGAAGACGTCCAAACTCCGGGGCGCCACATGATTCCTGTGTATTCGGAAACATACGGTATCTCATCGGACTGGCTTGGAGGACATATCGGCAACATGCTCAAAAAAGTGGATGAAATACCGGAAATACTGCCGAAAGACATTATAGAAAAATACCATCTTCCGCCTGTGAAGCGGGCGCTTATTGCCATGCACTTTCCGAAAAAACTTCCGGAAACGGAAGCCGCGCGGAAACGTTTTTCATTTGAAGAAATATTTCTTATACAACTCGACCGGCATATTCAAAGAAAAAAAATCGAAGAACAAAAAGGCATTGGTATTAAGCCTGACGAGGAAATCGTCAAAAAATTCAAAGAATCTCTCCCCTATCTGCTCACCGGCGCGCAAGAACGCGTCGTAGGGCAGATCCTGGAAGATTTTTCAAAACCTCATCCGATGGCCAGATTGCTCGAGGGAGACGTCGGTTCCGGAAAAACGATTGTCGCGGCCGTAGCATCTCTGAATGTTGTTTCGCAAAAGTTTCAAGTGGCATTCATGGCGCCGACGGAAATTTTGGCGCGCCAGCACTTTGAAGAGTTCACGAAGCGTCTCGCCTCGTTTAGGGCGACAATCGGGCTTTTGACGTCATCCGAATCGAGAAAATTCCCTTCAAAAGTTGCATTCAAAAGCTCGGCGGAAATATCGAATAATCAGCTTTTAAAGTTGGTTTTGGGAGGCGAAATAGACATTCTTATCGGAACGCATTCGCTCATTCAAGATCGCGTGAAATTCAAAAATCTTGGGCTTGTCGTAGTAGACGAACAGCATCGGTTTGGCGTTGACCAGCGTTCGCGACTGCTCAAAACAAAAAACATTCCGCATCTTCTTTCAATGTCGGCAACTCCCATTCCGCGGACTCTTGCGTTAACGCTTTACGGAGACCTTGATCTTTCGGTTCTTGATGAAATGCCTCCAGGACGGAAACGCATCATAACGCGTGTCGTTTCTTCGCGCGATCGAGGGCAGACGTATGAATTTATTCGGTCGGAAATCAGAAAGGGCCGGCAAGCGTTTGTTATCTGTCCGCGGATAGAACGAAAAGATGAATCAAAGCCGGCGGCAACCCCTGCCGCCATGATACAGCGCCTGCGGATGTCTGAAATGAAGGCGGTAAAAGAAGAATTCAAAAAATTGAAAGAAACTATCTTTCCCGAGTATCAAATCGGAATGCTCCATGGCCGGCTCAAGCCGAAGGAAAAGGAGGATATTATGCGGGCTTTTAAGGATAACAAAACGAATATTCTGGTCTCAACCTCTGTTGTGGAGGTTGGGGTGGATGTATCGAATGCCTCCATCATGATGATTGAGGGAGGAGAGCGGTTCGGACTTTCCCAGCTCCATCAGTTCCGCGGAAGAGTCGGGCGAGGAGAATATCAGTCATATTGTTTTGTTTTTACAAGCAATGATTCGGGAAAAAGTTCGGAACGCTTAAAGGCATTGCAGGAAGCAAAAACAGGATTTGAGCTTGCCGAATACGATTTACAGATTCGGGGGGCAGGGCAGCTTTCCGGAACAAGTCAGTGGGGGGTGAGCGACGTCGGGATGGATGCACTAAAAAATATTAAACTTGTTGAATTTGCGCGCGAAGAAGCCCGAAGCATCATAGAAAAAGACCCGAAACTTGAAAATCACCTGATGCTTTCTCAGCGCATCCGCGAGGTCGTTAAAAATATTCATTTTGAATAATTCAGCAAAAATTATATAGAAATTAAAAACTCACGGGCTATCCGTGAGAACTTTTACCACTGACTGGGCGGGGGAAACGGCAGGCGTCCATTGATTAGATATTGAGGATTTGCATCTTTACGAACGTAGCCGGTTCTACCCTCTTTTTTCTTGTGGCAGTCGCAGCCGCAGTCCGGATAATCACTGGAAGCAATATGTCCTTGTTCAGACTTGCAGCGCATCTCATTTCCAATTCCCATGACAGGGCATGTGCACATTTCTGATTTTCTGACCTTTTTCTTTTTCTTGCCCACTCGCGACCCCTCTTTTCAACTATGAACTACGGCTATGGTAGCATGTTTTGCGCGGCTGTCAATTGTTTTATTTAGAAACCGCGTTCTTGACTTATTACAAATACTGAATATACTTGAATCATTACCGCAGACAATAGGCAGCTTGGTCGGGGTTTCCCGGCCGGCAGAGGTCCTATCGAGGTAATAAAACGCTTGTTTTTACGGGCATTTTTATTTAAAGCAGTGCATACGCGTGCTTTCTCCGTCTGCGTATAAAGGTCGCAGATTTTTTATTGTTTGCCTATGAGCGCGAGCTTCGGCGACGCGCGAATAGTTGCAAACAATAAACCCCGTACTGATTTTTGGTCAAAGGTTTTTCTTTCTCTAAAAAAGCCGAGAATGCTTTTCGAGCATTTGAGGCGGATTCCGTGAGAAAAACTTCAGCACAAATAAAAACAAATTTCGAAATCAGTACTGGGGCATGAACTAATTGATAATGCATATGATAGCACGGGAAAAAAAGAAAGAAGTTGTTAAGGGTCTTGAAGAAAAATTCAAGAAACAAAAGATTGCCATCATAGCAGATTTTCGCGGAGTGAATGTTGCTCGCCTTACGGGGCTTCGGCGTGAAATGAAAAAAGTAGGCGCTGAATTCAAGGTCGCAAAAAAAACTTTTCTGCGCCTTGCGTTCAAGTCGGCCGGAATTGAATACGACCCGAAGGAACTTGATGGCGAGATAGGCGTTATCTTCGGATACGAAGACCAAATTGCGCCGGCAAAAGCCCTGACTAAATTCCTCAAGGAGAACAAAACATTCAAGGTTTTGAAAGGGCTACTTGACGGAAAGTTTCTCACTGCGCCAGAAGTCGAGACATTGGCAAAGATGCCTTCTCGCGAGCAATTGCTTGGGCAACTCGTCTGGACTCTTAACTCTCCTATTCGAGGATTCCATACGGTTCTTTCCGCAAATATGCGGAATTTAGCGG
>Ga0209542_10007449_pt1 | contig 20809 bp, 26 predicted proteins | sample RifCSPhighO2_01_FD_184028 | JGI IMG/M metagenome (GOLD analysis project Ga0209542, IMG submission 184028) | Soil microbial communities from Rifle, Colorado - Rifle CSP2_plank highO2_0.1 (SPAdes) (version 2) | ecosystem: Environmental > Terrestrial > Deep subsurface > Rock core/Sediment ... | reverse complement strand
ATAAAGTGTTGATAGAACTTTCCACACATGCTATTAAAGGACTCTCTGAGAATGATTTTATTCTAGCTGCTAAAATAGACGCATAATAATTAGTTAATAAAAAAATCCTACATTTTGACATTTTCTTAAGAAGATGTATTATTAAGCTAAATAAATAATCTTTGTTCTTAAATAATTTTTAATAAACAAGAATTGGAGGACTAAATGATGGTTACTGATTTTTTAAAACAGTTACTTTCTGAGATAGAAGATATTTCAGATGAGACTATTTGCCACCTTGGTCTCTCTCTGCCAGCGGTGGGGAAAGGGGAAAAAACCACCGGAGTTCTAAGCGAAGAAGGTAAAAGGATTTATTCTTTATTGATTCTCAAAGAAAACGAAATAGATGAAGAAGATCTTTCTATCTTAGAAAAAGAAGAGGACTCTTCTTCAGTGGAAGAAGATAATCTTGAAGATTATAGAAGAATAATAAGGTTAGAAGATGAAATTAAAATTCTCGAAGATATTCTTTTTATGGAAGTACAGGAGATTGTAGGATTTTTTTTCGAAGGAGGTCCAATATCTTCGGAAGATTTTAATTTTGCTTTTAGAGAAGGGTGGCAAATAGTAGAAGCAGAAATAAATAATAAAGTATATGTAAGTATATTATTTAATCTTAATTGATTTGGTAGATTTCTTTAAAGCCCTTGAAAAAGCCCTAAGCTTCTCAAAGGGCTTTTTCATTTATAATTTTTTAGTTTTAATGAATTTTTGAATTTTTGGGAAAAAAGTGTATAGTGTAAATATGCGTATTATCTTTAATAATAATTTAAAGGGATTGAGAAAAGACGTTCTTTTGGTGTCTGTCAGTCCTAAAAATAGTTCGACAAGCTCACCACAAGTAAATGATGAAATTATAAGGGAAAATGGTGTGAAGACCCTTTATCTGAAGTCTGATGACAGAATGAATTTACGCAAACTTTTTTTGCTTGTACGCAAGATGGTAATAATGGCAAAAGGAATAAAGGCAGAAAAATTAGCGTTTGATTTTTCTGATTTTTCCACCTTAGGTGGATCCGCCTCTGGCGGAAAATTTTCCAAATTTGGAATTTCTGACGAAAAACTTGGAGAAATTATTGGTTCACAACTTGATTTCGCAAATTACGAATTTTTAGAATATAAAACTCCGACTGAAGAAGGTTTTAATTTTATTAAAGAAGTAATTATTTCCGGTACAAACAAGAAGATACAAAAAGAAATTTTGAAAGGTCATACCATAGCAGAGGAAGTAAATAAGACTCGTTCACTAGCAAATATGCCCGGAGGAGACATGACTCCTCAAATTTTGGCGAAGAAAGCGAAAGAAGCGGTAAAGGGTCTGCCAGTGAAAGTTACAGTGCTCGGCGAAAAAGAAATGGAAAAACAAAATATGCGAGCGATACTTTCTGTTGGACGGGGGTCAGACGAAGAATCTAAATTTATTATTATGGAATATTATGGCGCTGGTAGAAAAGAAACTCGTGGTGAACATAGCCGAACCAAGCCCATTGTACTCGTCGGTAAAGGTGTCACTTTCGATACAGGTGGCATAAATCTTAAACCATCAAACAGTCTACTTGGTATGAATATGGATATGTCAGGAGGAGCAGCAGTAATACATACCATAGCGCTCGTAGCAAAAATGAAATTAAAAAAGAATGTTATTGGTTTGATTCCCTCGGTTGAAAATATGGCTTCTGGAAAAAGTTATCGACCGGGAGATATTGTTCGTTCAATGTCTGGCAAGACAATTGAAATTTTAAATACTGATGCAGAAGGCAGAGTAATTTTAGCGGATGCATTAACTTATGCTCAAAAATATAATCCGGAAGTAGTGGTTGATATTGCTACTTTGACCGGTGCAGCTGTGGTTGCTCTTGGAGAAAGAGCTTCAGCTATTTTTACTGGAGATAATAAATTAGCTAAAACATTTGAAGAATTAGGAGAAAAAACAGGGGATTATGTTTGGCGTTTACCTTTATGGGAGGAATATGAAAATGAGGTAAAAGGAACTTTGGGTGATTGGACCAATATCCACAATAAAGATTCCCGTTATGGCGGAGCGATTTATGCGGCTATATTTTTGTATCAATTCATAAAAGGCCTTAAATGGGTACATTTAGACATTGCCCCTCGTATGACCGCAATGCAGGGCGAAAACCTCTCTCAAGGTGCCTTAGGCACTCCTGTAAGGCTTCTGTATAAGTTTATTGAGGAATATTAATATCTCTTTACTTTTTATTTTTAAAGTGTTATTATCTATGATAGTAATAAAAAGTTCTTAATTTTTTAAAAAATTTTAAAGGAGTCTGGCTATGAATAAAACTAATTTTCCTTCTGTTATAGATAAGATAGAAGAAGATTGTCTTCTAATGGAGAAAGGAGAAAGGAAATATTTTTCAGTGGATTTAAGTTCATCCGAGGCAGTAGCTTTGGTGGAAAAAATAAATTCTGCCAGAGAAAAAAAAGCTAAAACAGGAAAGATAAAGATATTCCAACCCCAAAAAGGAATGATTAAAGTATCTTGTTAGTCGTAGCTATTTGTTAAAGACCCATTCAATTTCGAATGGGTTTTTTCTATTAAAGTGTTATAATTAAAAAATATGGAAATAAATATGGATGATGTCTTAAATTATAAAGGAACACCTTTCTGGAAGGGAGAGATAAAAAAAGCAGGGGTTGAAAATGAAATCGGACCTTTTGATTCTATAATGTCGTGGAAAAATCCTCCAGGTCCTAATTCTGGATATGGAGAACCAATACTTCAAGATGTTATTTTAGATGGAAAGAAAACTGATATATATCGGGCTAATGTTGGGAAAGATGATACTGAACACAGTATCTATTTGCATGTCAAAGGATAAAAGTTATATTTCAAATCACTTTCATCAATACCATAAAAGAGCAAAAAATAATTCTAAAGAAAAAGCCTTGCGAATGTCTTTTGCATATATAGAAATAGGGGAGTTAAATTATAATAGTGATGTTTAAGATATTTTGCTATAATAAAAGTATTATCAGGTTTTTAATAAATTAAAAAAATATGAAAAATAAAAACTTACAAGGAGGGTTTGCTCCACTTTTGATTATCGCCATAATTGCGATTTTAGCTATTGGCGGTGGAGCATATGTGGTGACTAAGAATAAAGAAGCGAAGGTCAATACAGAGGCAGAAGGTAATGTCGAAACACAGGCAAATGCCAATGCCGACTTAAATGCGAATGAAAACGCGAATCTTGGTATTAATGCAAAAGCCAAGGGTTCGTTTCGTTCGCTTCTAGCTCTCGGCAAAAACACAGAGTGTACCTTCACGAGCGAAAATGGGGGTGTCAGTTCTTCGGGGACTGTTTACATCGCTTCCTCCGGGAATATGCGCGGAGACTTTTCATCAAAGACAAGCGCAGGTACACAAACTTCGAACATGATTTTAAAAGATGGGTATTCTTATGTTTGGAGCGGGAGTCAGGGAGCAAAGATGAATGTGAAAGATTTGGATTCAAAGGCGAATTCGGAAACACAATCAGAGGTGCAAGCAAAGCAATCAGTGGATATGGATGCGCAAGTAGACTACGATTGTAAAGCTTGGTCTGTCGATGAATCTAAATTTGCGATTCCGTCTTCCGTAAATTTCTTGGACATTGAAGCGATGATGAAAGCTTCCGGAGGTGTGGATATAGAATCGATGATGAAGTTGAAAGGAAATTAAGACAAGATGCTCATTATGATTTAGAAATATAAAGTACAGCAGCCCCGACTTTTGTCGGGGCTGCTTTGTTATTTATCTTTAATTTTTGGGGATTGAATTTGAAGTATAATTGGAGTAGACTATAAAAATATAGACCAAATTCATATTTTCAATTACCTCAGTTCCATTTTTAAGAAAATTTGATTGAAGGATAGGAAATAATAAAATGAAAAATTATGCAAAAGTAGGGAATAGACAAGGCAAGCCGGGATACCGCACACCCTCAACTTTCAGAGCTAGAAAAAATTTACAAATATCAAAAATCAAACTTAAGAATAAATTAATAGTCGGAATTTTGTATAAGAAGGGAAAGAAATGAAAATTTATGAAAGAAATAGTAGATTCTGTCACAAAAATAATTAAAAATCGCCTTACAAATTCCCTCTATGGTGTTTTCTTTTTTTCATGGATAGCTTTTCATTGGTCTTTTGTTTTTTCTATATTTGCTTTAGATGATATAAAAATCTTACAAATAACTGGTTTACTGAAAAATGAGTATTTAATTCAAAGATATTTTAATCCTTCAGATTTCTGGTTTTGGTTTTCTTGGATCATGCCATTTATTGTCACTTACTTTATAATTTGGAGGTTGCCTAAGTGGATACTTTTGAAGGCATATGATAAAACAGAGGAATATGAAATAGAAAAAAAGATTATTAAAATTAAGCAACAAAAAAGAATTGAACAAGAAGAAACAAAGTTGCAAGAACAAACTGTAAAAAAAGTTGCTGCTGTCGCTAAACAAGTAGTTGAAGAAAAAAAGATCAAAAATACCGATCCCACTATGGGATGGGATGTAGATTATTTAAAATTTAGAAGCATTGGATACAATTCAGCATATCATAATTTTATAAACAGTTTATATTCGGGAAGTAAATACATACCAAATCTTAATGTTGATCACGTTTCTTATTTTGATGCCTTGGGTTTAATTAATATTGTTGGGAATAATGTAGAAAGTTTAACAGAAAAAGGTAAATATTTTGCTTTAAAAGTGAAAGAAAGAAATTAAAAAATATTATGGATTTAAATACGAAAATAATAAAACCAAAAGATAAATCTTTAGAAATGAGTACTTATTTTACTATATGTCCTATTTGTAAAGTAAAAAATAAAGATTTTATTGGTGGAAAATTAAAAATCAAAAATATTCCATCCGAAACTCGTGAAGAACTTTTTAACCTTATTTCTGGTTTTGATAAGCGTTTAGAATTACGTAATTCTAAGGATAGAATTATTAATATAAGAACAGAAAGGGGGGTTTTTTTAATTTTCACAAATAATAATGAACTTATAACAAAAATAGAGCAGAAAATAAAAGACACTTATTATAAAATTGAAAGTAAGATTATCCGAGATTCTGAACTTAGAAAAACGTTTTATACAGAAATAGACTTTAAATATAGTAAATATAACTAGAATTTTAAAAATATACATCCTTATGATTTTTTTGGTATAATGTATAAATATGCAAAATTATAATAATACACTTGACCTTTTTAATGAAATTTCGAAACAATACTTAAATCAAGAAATAGCAGATATTTTGGGTTTGCACAAAGGTACAGTTTCCAGGTGGTCCAAACTTAACGAGGTTCCTAATAATTATAAAGCGGATTTATTAAGAATATTGGGTATTGAATCTAAAGAAACATCTTCGGTAAAAGAAAAAGATCAATATTATACAAAAATACAAGTTGCTAAAAAATGTTTTTCAAAATTGAAAGAAGTTTCTTTTAATCTGGGAATCAATTTAACTGATTATAAATTTATAGAACCATCTGCCGGAAATGGCCGTTTTCTTTATTTGTTACCGAAAAAAAGAAGAATTGGTATAGATATTGACCCAAAAGTGAAGGGTATTATAAAAGGGGATTATCTTAAATGGTTGCCATCAAAAAACGATAAATATATCGTTATAGGAAATCCACCTTTTGGATTAAGGGGACATCTTGCTTTACAGTTCATAAATCATTCTCATAAATTTGCTGATGTTGTGGCTTTTATACTCCCGCAATTATTTAATAGTGATGGTAAAGGTTCGACAGGGAAAAGAGTTAAAGGATATAAATTAGCGTATACAGAAATTCTTGACCCAAATTCTTTTGAATACCCAAATGGTGAAGAAATAAAAATCAATACCATTTTTCAAATATGGACTAAAGTAAATACAGATAAAATTACTTTGCCAAAAAGAAAAACATGTTTTGAATTTATAAAAATATATTCTTTGTCTGATGGTGGCTTACCATCAAATACTCGAAATAAAAATATGATTGATAAATGTGACATATATTTACCATCTACAACTTTTACTGGAATGAAAGCATATAAATCTTTTAATGATTTACCAAATCGTAGAGGATATGGTATTGTTATATTGAAAAATAAAATAAAAATAAAAGATTTATTAATAAAACATAATTGGGAAAAAACTTCTTTTCCATCAACTAATTCAGCATTGAATTTGAGGACTAGTATTATAGAAGATGTAATTATTAATGCTGGATTTTATGATAAAAATATATGCAAATTTCAGACATTATTTTAGCAAAAATACATGAAGTTATAGATAGAAAACCCAAAGCTAAATTTAATTGGCACAATAGTTTGTATGAGAAAATTCAGTTTATTTCTTTAGATGATAAAGGTGATGTGGGGGAAGAAATAACTTATGATATATTAAAAAATAGAGGTTGTAAGGTTAAACATGAAAAAGGTGTTACTGGAGAGACAAAAGGTTGGGATCTTGAATCAAATAGGGTAAAAATAGAAGTAAAACTTGCAACAATAACAGTTGGAACTGGTGGGTTTCAACATGAAAATCTTGAGGCTCAGAGAGATTTTGATGCAATTTTATTTATAGATGTTGCACCGAATGAAATATTTTTAACAGTAGTAAAGAAAAAAGATATACTTTGGAGAAAATTACATAGAAGAATAAATGGAGTTTATAAATGCGATTTTTCTATAAAAAATATTAAAGAAAATAATATATCAAAATTTAGTTCTTATAAAACAGGCTTGATAAAAACCGATGAAGATTTTTATAATATTTATAAATATTTAGAAACACCCTCAAAAGACAAAAAACTAAATAAAAAAATAAAACTCCCCTCAAAAAATTTATAGTGTAATAATTTTTATATGTCAAATAAAGAAGAACAAATAATATATATTCTTACAAACGAAGCTATGCCGGGATATGTAAAAATTGGTAAGACCTCAACAAGTTTTGAACAAAGGATAAAAGAACTCAGTGCTTCTACAAGTATTCCTCTTCCATTTACTTGTTTCTATGCTTGTACTGTAAAAGATTCTGCATTTGTTGAACACCAATTACATGATGCTTTTGATAATAATCGAGTAAATCCAAGAAGAGAATTTTTTCAAATTGCACCAGAGCGAGTTGTTTCTGCGTTAAAATTGGCGGAAATAGAAAATATTACTCCTAAAAAAGATATTGTAGAAAACAAAGAAGATCAAAAAGCACTAAACGAGGTTCGTGAAAGAAGACCACCATTTAGGTTTGATATGGTTGGTATTCCTGCTGGTGCAGAAATAGTTTTTAGTCGTGATGAAAATGTTAAAGCAAAAGTTGTAGATAATCGTTTTATAGAGTTGAATGGAGAAATGACGAGATTATCTATTTCTGCGCAAAAACTACTCGGTTATGATTATGGAGTATCTGGTACTGATTATTGGATGTATGATGGTGAAACACTAGATGAACGCAGACAGAGAATAGAAAGTGAAGAATAAAATTTATGGAAGATAAAGAAATAAAAAAACAATTAAACAAATATACAGAGGTTATAGAAAAACTGAAGAAGGCTGAAATAATAAGGACAGGAAAAATTGTTGCAGATTATGGAGAATATGTTGCTTCCAGAAAACTTAAACTTAAATTAGCGAGTAGTTCTGTGAATAAGGGCTATGATGCCATTGACTCAAAAGGTAAGAAATATGAGATAAAGACACGAAAGGCTTCGATTTGGAATAAGCCGACAATATTTCCGATCACAAGAAGTCAGTTTGAGGTAGTGAATTTTTTAATTTATGTTGAATTTGATAATAAATGGAATCTTGTAAGATTATTAAAAATACCAACAAAAAAAATAATAGCAAATAAATATAATAGAGTTGTTATTTCTAAAGATTTAGTTAAAAATTATAGTATTTTATAAAATTTATGGACGAAATAGGTCTTGGTACAGAAAATGCCTTAAAGATTTCGCAGGATTTATAAAAAGTAATATAATATAGATTATGAAAAAACTAAAATTTACAAATCTTGTGGTATTTATAATATTCTTTGGGATTGCTTTGATAGAAGCTTTTCAAAAACAAAATTGGCTGGAGGCTACACTCTTTTTAGTCTTAGGAGCAATGTTTCTCTGGGCAGATTTCCGAAGAAATTAAAATATGCTATAATTACTAGATTAATATTAACCACAAATCCCAGTAGTAGAGCAAAGCTCACTACGGGACAAGAATCATATGGAACTAAAAGCTTTGTGTATGAAGTGTAGAGATGCAAATAGGAAACCAACCATGCAGACCATGACAAACCCTGTCGTTACAAAGAACGACAAGGGGAGATATTCAGCCAAGGGCACTTGTGCTAAGTGTGGAGGCAATATGTTTAAATTTCTTTCTCAAGCAGATGCGGAGAAATTGGGCTAATTATTAGTTTAACAAAATCCCAGTAGTAGAGCAGAGCTCACTATGGGATAAAAATTGTATGGCAAAAGGAGACGGGCATAGAAAAGAAAAAAAGAAACCCAAAAAGGCAAAGAAATAATCAACAAGGAAAAGTTTTGACCTATTTTGCTTAAATAAAAAAAGACTTCACTGTTTGGGTACAAATGAAGTCTAATGGGTCTTTGAAGCATAAATAAGGAGGGATATTGTCCTTTTTTATTTAGTTTTTATTCAAAAGAACAATAGTTATTTACTGGTATAGTATATCATACCTTGTTTAGTTTGTCAAGTAATAAAAAAAAGATCTTATGATACAATAAAAATACAAGTAAATAGTTTATATCAAGAGTGGTGGAATCCTCCTTCGTTGAAACTACGGAATGGAGAACGAGAATTGGCTCGCACCCCACAGCAACCCTTAAACATCGAATGGGTGCTAAATCCAACTGACTTTGCTTTGGCAATGTCAGGAAAGATATGTTTGTGTCTAGTCCACGCAAAAAATCTTTCCTCCTTATGAGGAATTTTTATTTTTTATGCAAAAGACAGCGGAATTTGTTAGTCCCAAACATCCAGATAAAATTTGTGATTTTATTGCGGATAGTATTTTAGACGCCTACTTAGAAGATGATAAAAACAGTCATGTAGCCATAGAAGTAATGGGTGGACATAATTTAATAACCATAAATGGTGAAGTAGCTTCGAAATCGAAACCGGATGTTGAAGCTATAGTAAAAAAGATTGTAGGTAATGATTACAAAATTATTTCAAATATAGCTTTGCAAAGTGCAGAAATTAAACAGGAAGTAGATAAGGGCGGGGCGGGAGACCAAGGAATTATGAAAGGTTATGCCACCTCGGAGACGAGCGCTTACATGCCTCTTGAATACGAATTAGCCAGAAATTTATGCCAGAAAATATTTAAGGTATATCCTCATGACGGGAAAACTCAAGTGACTATAGAAGGAAATAAAGTTATTACTGTAGTGGCAAGTTTCCAAAATACAAAGAATGAAGAACTTTTAAAACTGGTAAAAAGTATTATTGAGGCGGATGAATATTTGATAAATCCGGCAGGAGAATGGATACATGGCGGGTTTGATGCAGACACGGGCTTATCCGGAAGAAAGCTGGTTATGGATAGTTATGGTCCTGAAATACCCATTGGGGGCGGTTCCTTTTCCGGCAAGGATTATACAAAAGTAGATAGATCGGGTGCTTACATGGCCCGTAAAATTGCAGTTGATTTATTAAAAAAACATAAGGTGAAAGAAGTTTATATAAAACTTGCCTATGCCATAGGCAAAAGCAATCCAGTCATGGCGGTAGCCATAATAGACGGGGTAGAGGAAAAAATTATCGGTTATGACCTTAGTCCCAAGGGAATATATAAATATTTAAAATTAGACCAAGTAAGGTTCAAAGACACTTGTACTTGGGGACATTTTGGCAGAGGTTTTGAATGGGAATAAATTAGAATAAAAGGTATAATAAATAAATGAGGAAAAACATAATCATAGGAATAATATTATTGATAATTTTAGGGATTGTTTATTTTACTAATAAGAAGGAAGTAGTTGCTCCGGTTATAACAGATATTAAACCAATAGAGCTTTGTTTTGCACAAATTAGTCAACCTAATGAGAGAGGTTTTCATGACGAATACACTTTGCGTTTATTACTCAATGGGGAAAAAGTAACGGGAGAATTAAACTTTCTTCCGGGTGAGAAAGATAGTAAAGTTGGAAAACTTGAAGGTACTATTGGTCCAGTTGATAGAATAATGATGGCTCGCACGGCAAATCTATGGTGGGACACATTTGGAGAAGGAATAAGTGCAAAAGAAGAACTTCTAATAATTTTTGGTGAAGGCACGGCAAGTCTTGGAGCCGGAGAATTAGTTGATCGAGGAGACGGTGTATATATATATAAAGATTCTGCGAATCTTCAATATTCTTTTTCTCTTACAGACGTTTCTTGTCTAGATTTAACTGAAAGGGAAAATGTGAAGAATTATTTGAAAAGTAATATTACCACTCTTTCACCGGTTAAAGCTGTCTTGGGTGGGACTTGGTATGTCCTTACCGTTAATTTAGATTTAGAAAAGAATTCCGGTACTGTAACATATGAAGATGGGCATATCCAAGAAAAAAATAATTTCTCATATACCACAAATGAAAAACAAGAAGTTGTCAGTTTAACTATTAATTAAATTACGAAATTATCTCGCAAAAATATTAAAATATGTTAAAATATAAGGGTGGAAACTATAGAAACTGAAGCTTTAAAAGATTATTCATATCAAATTAAAACTGACGCCTTTGAGGGGCCGTTTCATTTATTGCTTTCTTTGATAGGAGAAAAAAAGTTTTTTATTAATGATTTGTCGTTGGCGCAAGTAACGGAAGATTATTTAAACTATGTCAATAAATTAGAAAAACAAGACCCCTCTGAAATTTCAAGTTTCATAGTGGTGGCAGCCACTCTTATTTTAATAAAATCAAAATCACTTTTGCCTAATCTTAATTTAACCGTCGAAGAGGAAGGTGATATACATAATCTAGAAGATAGGTTAAAATTGTATGAACTTTACACCAAACTCTCGATAAATGTTAAAAATATGTTTGGTAAGAAAATAATTTTTGCGCCCCTAGAAAGAAAAAATGATTTACGAGCTTGGGGCCACGCAACTTTGGTGTTTTTGCCGGACGATCAGATTACCAAAGAAAAAATGATGATTTTTGTCCGCGATGCGCTGGGTAGAGTTCCTAAAAAAGTTTTTTTGCCGGAAGTGGAAGTTAAAAAAGTTGTAAGCATAGAAGAAATGATTTCTAAATTGACCGAAAGAATCGAAAAAACTCTGCAGATAAGTTTTAAAGATTTTTCTGGAGTAGCAAAAACACGAGAAGAGAAAGTAGTTGTAATTATCGGTTTTCTTGCTATGCTAGAACTTGTTAGGCAGGGAATACTGCATGTGGTTCAAGAGAATATTTTTGAAGATATTATTATTAAAAAAGGCAGTTAAAATTATGAAAATTCAAAAATTTTTGAGCCTTCGCCCTCGGAGTCATAAGGGCAGGGGACCAACACGACTCTTAAAATTTTTAATTTTCATAATTTAAAATAAATCATGGATTTAGAACAAAAGATTGAAGCAATACTTTTTTTTAAGGGAGAGCCGATGTCTAGGAAAAGATTGGCGGAATTTTTAGATGTGGGACAAGTAGAGATAGATGAAGCTTTAGAAAAATTAAAAAAAAATTTAAAAAATAGGGGAATAGTATTACAAGAAAAGGAAGATGAAATTATGTTAGGCACAGCCCCCGAGTTTTCTAAGCTTATAGAAAAGTTGCAAAAAGAAGAGTTGAATAAAGAACTTTCCAAGGCAAGCTTGGAAACATTATCTATTATTCTTTATAAAAATGGAGTAAATCGGTCTTTAATTGATTATATCCGAGGAGTAAATTCCAGTTTTACCTTGCGGGCGCTTTCCATTAGAGGATTGATAGAAAAAAATTTGGACCCTGAAGACAATAGACGCTATATTTATAAACCCACTTTTGAACTACTTTCTTTTTTGGGCGTAAAGTCAGTGCAAGAATTGCCGGAATATGATGCAGTAAATAAATCAATAGAATTTTCTGCTCAAAATTTAGCAGACCTGTCTGCGCAGGCAGGAGAGTTAAAAAACGAAACCAATGCCTGAAAAAAATAATTTCTTATTTTTTATTTTAATTATTTTTGCCTTAGAGGCAATTTTATTTTCTATTGGAAACGAGAAATTGGATACCGCCTTTTTAAATAAAGAAAATGAATTTGTAAAAATACAAAAGGCATTGGCAGATATTCCCGTGCAAGCTAAAGCTTTTTCTGTTTATGATGAAACTTTAAATAGAAAAATTTATGGGAAAAATGATAATGCAATAATGCCTATTGCTTCTTTAGCTAAGATTATGACTATCGTCACTATTTTAAATAATCGTAATACGGATGATACTATATTAGTTTCTGCAAAAGCAATCAAAGAAGAAGGGGATTATGGCTTATTTGTAAATGAAAAATTTAAGATAAGAGATCTTGCAAAATTTACTTTGATAGGTTCTGCTAATGACGGCGCTTATGCTCTTTCTGAAAGTAAAAATAATCTTTTGGAAAAGATAAATAATAAAGTGCGAAAAATCGGCATGCAGAACACTTTGTTTTTAAATTTTACGGGATTAGATATTAATGAAAATTTTTCCGGGGCTTACGCATCCGCCCAAGACGTTAATGTTATGACTATGTACGCCCTGAAAGCGTATCCGGAAATTTTTAAAGCTAGTGTTTTGCCTGAAATAAATGTAAAATCTGAATCTGGTTTTGATCATAATATAAAAAATACAAATAATATTATAGATAAAATTCCTAATCTGTTATTTTCTAAAACAGGATTTACTCCGCTAGCCGGAGGTAATCTGACTATCATATATAAGAATAAATATGAACATAATATCGCTATTACTGTTTTGGGTTCAACCTCAGAAGGCAGATTTTCCGATATAGAAAAAATTATAGATACATTATATAATTTAGACTATGGAAGCTAAAAAAGGTATAATCTCCTTATGCTTTTGAATTTAGTTAAAATATTTTTGCCCATGATTGTGGCCTTATTGATAGGGCTTTTTATTACGCCATTTATGACACATTTTTTCTATAAATATAAAATGTGGAAAAAATATTCCCGGAATGGTGTTACCCTGACAGAATTTCAAAAGATTCATAATGAGAACGAAGAACTTAGAACTCCTCGAGTGGGTGGAATAATAATCTGGATCTCCATACTTTTTTCGACTCTAATTTTTTATTCAATATCAATTTTATTTCCTTCTACAATTACTGAGAAGATAAATTTTTTGAGTAAAAATCAAACCTTGATACCTCTTTTGGTTTTACTTTTTGGTTCCTTTTTGGGGCTTTGGGATGATTTGATACAAATTTATGGCAAGGGGAAGATTGCCCACGATGATGTTTCTTGGCGCAAATGGAAAGTATTTTTAGTGCTTTCTATTTCTTTTTTGATCGGACTTTGGTTTTATTATAAATTGGGAATGATATCTATTCATGTTCCATTTGGTGGAGATATGTATTTAGGTATTTTAATTATTCCATTTTTTATTTTGGTTGCCTTGGCAACTTTTTCAGGTGGAGTGATCGATGGCTTGGATGGACTCTCCGGCGGAGTGCTGTCTTCAATTTTCGCTGCATACTCGGTCATAGCATTTACCAATAATCAGATAGACATAGCTACATTTTCAGCAGTTGCTACGGGGGCTATATTAGCCTTTCTTTGGTTTAATATTCCACCGGCCAGATTTTATATGGGAGAAACAGGCATCATAGGACTCACTATTACTCTGGCTACTCTAGCATTTTTAACTGATTCAGTTTTAATCCTTCCCGTTGTAGCCATGCCTCTTGTAGTAAGCTCCGGTTCTGTTATTTTGCAAGTTATTTCAAAAAAATTAAGAAATGGGAAAAAAATATTTCGACTGGCACCCATTCATCACCATTTTGAGGCTTTAGGTTGGCCGTCTTATAAAGTCACTATGCGTTTTTGGGTTTTATCTGTTGCTTTTTCTATTATTGGCATAATTTTAGCAGTTATTAGTAGATAAGATGAAAGAAAAGAAAATTGATAGATTTTTTTTGGTAATAGTTTTTCTTTTGATATCCATCGGAGCGGCTATGTTTTTTTCTGCATCTTTGGGAGTTTTAGCCAAAAGTGGGGAGACTTTTTATTCGGTGCTTTTTAGCCAATTAGTTCTTGGCTTTGGCTTTGGCTTTCTTGGCATGTATTTCGCTTTAAAAGTAAATTATAAATTCTGGCGCAAATATTCTTTTTATATTTTTTTAGGGTCAATCATTCTTACGGCTGCGGTTTTTGTTCCTTCCTTGGGATGGAGTCATCTGGGAGCAGAGAGGTGGATTCAACTTGGACCATTAAGATTCCAGCCGGTGGAAATTTTAAAATTTGGATTTATAATTTACCTAGCTGCTTGGCTTTCTTGGGCCAAAAACAGAGTTCAAGATTTTAAATTCGGCATTCTTCCTCTTTTTATATTGCTTACCATAATTGCTGTCATTTTGTTTAATCAACCAGATACCAAAAGCTTTATTTTGATTGCCGTAACAGGATTCTGTATGCTTTTTATTTCTGGTGTGTCCACCAAATGGATTGCTTTGCTAGGAGTGGGATCTTTAGTAGTTCTTGGATCTCTCGTTTTTTTTACTCCTTATCTTCAAGAGCGGGTAAAAACTTTTATTGATCCATCCCAGGATCCTCAAGGATCTTCTTATCAAATACAGCAATCTTTAATAGCTATTGGTTCAGGTGGAATCTTTGGCAGGGGATATGGTCAGAGTATTCAAAAATTTAGTTATCTGCCAGAACCGCAAGGGGATTCTATTTTTGCCGTTTTGGGCGAAGAATTAGGTTTCGTGGGAAGTGTGGCTATAATAATACTCTATTTACTTTTTGTGTTGCGTGGACTTCGGATTGCTAATAATTCTCCCGATCTGTTTAGTAGACTTTTAGTTTCCGGAATTGTTATACTGATTGTGGCTCAGTCATTTATGAATATTGCTTCCATTACGGGGGTTTTTCCATTGACGGGGGTGCCGTTAGTTTTTATGAGTCATGGAGGTACTTCGCTTATGGTGTATCTTATGGCCGTAGGTATAGTGCTTCAAATATCAAAATTTAACAAAAATTAGCGAGTAGAACGAGTATAATTTTTGTTACCCTGTTAAATAATTTTTACTTTATAAAAATTGTCCAGAGGACATTTAACAGGGTGATGATTTTAATAATCGCTTTGCTCATTTAAAATCAATTATGAAAATAGTATTCACAGGAGGAGGAACAGGGGGGCACTTTTATCCGATTATTGCTGTTGCTCAAAGAGTCAATCAAATAATAAGTAAAGAGAATATAATAGGAGCTAATCTTTATTATTTTTCTGATAGTCCTTATGATAAGGAAGTACTTTTGGAAACAGGACTTTTGTATGAAGGAATAAAAGCTGGGAAAATGCGTACTTATTTTTCTTTAAAAAATTTCTCTGATATTTTTAAAATGTTTTTTGGTGTCATAAATGCAATATATAAAATGTTTTCAATTTATCCAGACGTGGTGTTCGGTAAGGGGGGTTATGCTTCATTTCCGGCTATTTTTGCGGCCAGAATCCTATGTATTCCAGTTTTAATCCACGAATCGGATTCTGTGCCCGGCAGAGTAAACAAATGGGCTGGGCATTTTGCCAAAAGGGTGGCCATATCTTTTGAAGAAACAGCTGACTATTTTCCCCCAAAATCAGTGGCATGGACAGGACATCCGATAAGAACTGAAATAGAACACCCTGCTTCTGCTAAAGAAGCGTTTGAATATTTTAAATTAGAATCAAGTCTGCCAGTTGTTTTAATTTTAGGCGGTTCTCAAGGCGCAGAACTTATAAACAATACAGTACTTGACGCCTTGCCGAGACTTATTAAGAATTTTCAAATTATACATCAAACAGGAGTAAATAATTTTAAAAGTGTTGCTGGACAAGCGCAGGTGATACTCGCCTCTAATCAGGAAAAAATAAGATATTTGCCTTTTGCTTTTTTAAATCCTCTGGCTATGAAAATGGCAGCTGGAGTAGCGACAGTTATTATTTCTAGAGCAGGATCAACTATTTTTGAAATAGCATCCTGGGGGATTCCGTCAATTATTGTTCCAATTACTACCACCAATGGCGATCATCAAAGAAAAAATGCTTTCAGCTATGCTCATGTCGGGGCTTGTACCGTTATTGAAGAAATGAATATGACGGCTAATATTTTAAGTTCGGAGATTGAAAGAATTACAAACGATAAAGCAATTTGGAATAATATGGCAAATAGTGCCGAAGCTTATAATAAACCGGATGCTGCTTACAAGATTGCCCGTGAGTTGGTAGATATAGCTTTGAACCATGAGAAATAAGTGTTAAAATAGATGGATGGAAAGAAAAGTTGTTACAAGATTTGCCCCCAGTCCGACGGGTTATTTGCATTTAGGAGCATATAGGACAGCTATTTTCTCTTATCTTTATGCTAAAAAACATAATGGTTCTTTTGTGCTTCGGATAGAAGATACTGATAGAAAAAGATCCACAAAAGAATATGAGAAAAATATAATTGAAAGTTTAAAATGGCTTGGGCTTTCTTATGATAGATTTTATCGACAATCTGAACATATAGAGACTCATAAAAAATATCTTGAAAAAATGATAAAGGAGGGGAATGCTTATCTCTCTCAAGAAGAAGCAAAAGATGGAAGTGGAAAAATGAAGGAAGTTGTCCGATTTAAAAATCCCAATATTGATGTCAGCTTTGAAGATGAAATAAAAGGCAAAGTTATAATGAATACTAAAGATTTAGGAGATTTTGTAATTGCAAAAAAATTGAACGAGCCGTTGTTTCATTTGGCGGTAGTAGTGGATGATTTTGAAGCAGGTATTACTCATGTGATAAGGGGAGAAGACCATACTTCTAATGTTCCGCGACAAATATTGATTCAGCGAGCTATAGGTGCTCCAACTCCTGTATACGCGCATTTGCCGTTAGTATTAGGCCCAGACAAATTAAAACTTTCTAAACGTCGAGGAGCGCAACCTATCGATTATTACAAAGAAATGGGGTTTCTTCCTGATGCAATTTTAAATGGGGTAGCATTTATAGGCTGGAATCCAGGCACCGATCAGGAAATTTTTACCCACGATGAATTAGTGAAAGCTTTTGATTTTTCCAAGGTGCAAAAGAGTCCAGCTATTTTTAATGAAGAAAAATTAGAATGGTTTAATAAGGAACACATTAAAAAACTCTCTGCCGCAGAATTAAAAAATAAAATTTTTGAATGTTTGCCAAACAATTTGAAAATAGAAAAAATTATTCCAATTATCACGGAAAGAATTTCCAAATGGAATGATGTAAAAGATATGGTGGCAAGAGGGGAGTTAAATTTCTTTTATAAACAGCCCGAATATGAAAAGAAAAAATTAATTTATAAAAATTCCTCTTTAGAAAAAACTGTTAGTAATTTAGAAGAAACTATAATGGCTCTAGAAAAATTAAATGAAAAAGATTTTACAAAAGAGAATATAAAAAATATTTTAATGAAAATAGCCGAGAAGTTAGAAAACAGGGGAGAGTTGTTGCATCCTGTTCGATACGCGCTTTCCGGGCTTGATAAGTCCCCGGATCCGTTTGTTATTGCCGAAGTTTTAGGAAAAAATGAAACTTTATCACGATTACAAAAAGCAATCTAGGGTATTTTCTTTATTTTTATTGGGAATTTTGTTAGTGATTCCTTTTGTTTTTTCTTATGCCCAGACAGCTCAAGAACTAAATGAAAAAATAAATCAAAAAAATGCGGATATAGATAAACTAGAAAGGGAAATTAAACTATATCAGATAGAAATTGATGATCTGGGAAAACAGAAAAATTCTTTAAATGTTTCTTTAAAACAACTGGATTTGACCCAAAAAAAATTAGTAGCTGACATTGCTGTCACTCAAAATAAGATAGATAAAACAAATTTCAAAATAAAAGAATTAAGTTTAGAGATAGATAATAAAGGAGATATTATTTCAAATAATATAGAAGCCATCTCTTTAAGTATTAGAAAAATGAATGAGCTCGAACAGAATGATGTATTAGCGACCATCTTATCGGAGAATGATTTTACCATAATTTGGAATGATATAGATAATATGGCTACGGTCAGTGATAAGATCAGAGAAACAATAATTAACCTAAAACAGGTAAGAAATGATTTAGAAGATACCAGAAAAGAAACAACAGATGCCAAGAATGAATTATTAGCTTTAAAATCTAAACTAGCCGACCAGAAAAAAATAGTAGATCAAAACACAGCAGAAAAAAAGAAATTGCTGACTCAAACAAAAAACAGCGAAGCCAGCTATCAAAAATTATTGGAAAACAGATTGGCTAAAAAAGATGCATTTGAAAAAGAACTTGAAGCGTATGAATCACAATTAAAATATATCTTGGACCCTTCCTCTCTTCCGGGAAAAGGAGCTCTATCTTGGCCTCTCGATGACATATATATAACTCAATTATTTGGTGTAACGAAAGATTCTAAACGTTTATATGCTTCAGGATCTCACAGTGGAGTTGATTTTAGGGCTTCTGTAGGTACTCCGGTCAAGGCAGTTGCAGACGGAATAGTTTTAGGTACTGGAAATACAGATATAGCATGTCCCTATGCCTCTTTTGGTAAATTTATATTTATTAAACACAATAATGGACTGTCCACTACCTATGGCCATCTTTCTTTAATAAAAGTTTCAAAAGGCGATAAAGTAGAAAGAGGAGACGTAATAGGATATTCTGGTAATACAGGACACACTACCGGACCACATTTACATCTTACAGTATATGCATCTGAGGCTGCTAAAATGGAAACAAGGCCTAGTAAAGCATGTGAAGGACGTTTTTATACAATGCCCATAGCACCTACAAATGCCTACCTAGATCCGATGTATTATTTGCCTCCTTACAAATAAAATTTGAATGAATAGTTTTTATTGCCAAGTAACAATAAAAATAGTAAAATATAATCAAATGAGAAATAAACAAAGTGGATTTTTAAAATTAATAATCTTTATAATTGTTGTTTTATTTTTAATAAAATATTTTAATGTTTCTGTGTCTGATGTTCTTAATTGGTTAAAGGCATTATTCAACAGCGTTTTTTAACTAAAATTACAATGATAAAGATTGGTGAAGAAAAAAGAGGAATAAGCATTATTGGAGTTTTATTTTTAGGGTTTGTTCTTCTTTTAGTACTCAGTTATTTTAAAATAAGCGTCAGGTCAGTAGTAGAAAGTCCTGAAGCGCAAGATAATATAAACTACGTCGGGGGAGGGACTAGAAATTTGTGGAATGATTATCTCAAAAAACCCGCCTCTTATCTTTGGAATGATGTTTTCGTGAATATTTTTTGGCAATCTTTTATTAATAATATGGAACGGATTAGAGATGGCCAACCAACAGATTATGAAACTGCTGCCCCTGTTGTTAATAGGGAATAGCCTTTTTATCAAGATATCTAAATTAACATCACGTCGCACAATATATCTTTTACGACACGGACATTATTTACACGAGCTGGAAAGCTCATAACCGGCGTTTTGAGCTTCTGTAGAGGTTGCAAAGTATATTCTATTTTCTTGTTTGATAGTTTTTCCAGCGGAACAACCCAAAGAATAATATTTAGTTCCCCTATTTGAAGCAAAAAAATTTCCCAAAGTTGATTTTTGAGAATTTTGTAAAGTGTTTGAATTTGAGGACAAATCAGTTGAATTTTGGTTTATAGACTCGAAGATATTTGCTTCTTGATCTGAATATTCTATTTTTATGCCGGAATTAGGGTTGTTTTTTGATAATCTACCTAATTCAAATGAACCTAAGCCGACTAAAATAATGATAATAATGACCAAAATATCTTTACCTTTATCACTTTCTATCCAGTGTTTTATGAGTGGCTTGATTTTTTCCATATAATTGTTTATACTTGTAATTACCTCATTATAAGTAATTTTAAATATTTAGTCTATGGCACATAGAAAAGCCGGTGGAACAGCCAAAAATTTAAGAGATTCAAATCCCAAATACCTTGGTACTAAACTTGCAGATGGCCAAAAGGCGCAATCAGGCTCTATTATCGTTCGTCAACGTGGTACGGTCATTATAGCGGGTAATAATGTATCAATGGGCAGAGACCACACCCTTTTTGCTTTAAAGTCTGGTACGGTCAAATTTGGCTCTAGACGCAAGACTTCTTTTAACGGCAGAACAATAGCGAAAAAAGTGGTAAATGTAGTTTAAATATCAACTAAAAATCCCCTGCCGAGGGGATTTTTTATATTCTTTCTACGATGAGCTTGAATGAAGACTTTTTGCTTGCCCCGCCATCGGCGGTGGTTTTTATAACAATCGGGATTTCAAATTCCCCTATTTCTTTTATTTGTTTTTCTAGAACAATAAATTTTTCATCTATTTGAGCATGATATTCTTTTTCCATAGCCTCCACTAACATTTTTTCGTGAATGGCAGAAAAAAGATGGCCTTTTTCATCCGCTTTTGCTTTTATGATGATAATCTTATCTTTTATTTCATCTAAATTTTTGATTAGGAGATCTTCTTGTACTTCCCTTTCAATAACTATTTCTTTTTTTCGTCTCTCAATTTCTGCTATGGCTTCGGCAGTCGCTTTCACAGCCCATTTTTTAGGGAACAAAAAATTCACAGCA